>ERZ1673747.2919-NODE-2919-length-11899-cov-3.561550_pt1 | contig 11899 bp, 7 predicted proteins | sample MGYA00580220_ERZ1673747 | MGnify/ENA primary metagenome ERZ1673747 (study PRJEB41218, sample SAMN15661769) | gut metagenome | host: Homo sapiens | place: Canada: London | collected 2015-08-20/2019-03-30 | study: EMG produced TPA metagenomics assembly of... | reverse complement strand
CGCCAAGAACATGGAAAGGATGATGCCGAGATGAAGCATGCAGGCAACGGCGGGCATACCGCCCGCGCGAAGCTCGGGCGCCTCGGGGTGGGCGCCCTGTCCATCGTCTTCGCCTTGAGCCAGGCGCTCGGCCTGGTCGCGCCCGCGGTGCCGGCCGCCTGGGCGGAGCCGGCGGCGGAGCCAGAGACCGTCACCGTGACGCTCGCCGCGGGCGAGCACGGCAGCCTCGCCATCGCCGGCGAGGACGCCGAGGCCGACACGGTCCAGGTAGACAAGGGATCGAACGTCACCGTCGAGGTCACGCCCGACGACGGCTGGTTCGCCGACTCGCTCACGACCTTCGCCGGCGACGGGTCCGAGGCCGCCAAGATCGACGTCGAGGACGGCCGCGCGACCTTCAAGGCCGAGACCGACACCACCGTCACGTGCGCCTTCTACGAAGACGGCTCCAACGGCTCGGCCGCGCTCGAGGCCGTCGCCACCGAGGCCTCGGCCAAGCAGGCCAAGGAAGCCTCCGACAAGGCCTACATCGAGGCCAACCTGGACGAATCGCTCTCGGGCCTCGACAAGTTCGAGCGCCGCGACGTGCTGACCGTCACCACCACCACGGTCGACTCCGGAAAGGTCGCCGCGCCCACGCTCGACGGCCTGTGGGCCGACGCGGACGGCGACGGCATGGGCGACTACAGCGACGCGCTGAAATCCAACGCCGTGAGCCATGCCGTTCTGTACGACCTCGACGACTCTTCCGACTACCTCGTGGGCCGCGCCGGCTCCGACATCTCGGGCGCGACGCTGGCCGACTGGGGCGCATCGGAGAACAACGCCGACGCCGCCATGCGCCGCGGCTTCAAGTTCGACGCGGCAACAGGGTTGGTCTACGTGCCCAAGAAGTACACGGTCAAGAACAAGGCCGGCGAGTACAAGGTCGCGTCCTCCCGCATCCAGCTCCTCTACGCCACGTCCGACAAGGGCGCGGTGAACACCTTCCCCGTGAAGGTCGAGGCCGAGAACGTGGACGGCCGCGCAGCCAAGTCCGGAACCGCCTCGGTCGACGTCTCGTCCCCCGATACCCAGATCGCGCTCGCCCGCGACAAGGCCGCCCGCAAGTCGATCTCCGACGCCACGATCGAGTCCGTCACCGTCAACGGCATCGAGTACACGCGCGACCTCGATATGTGGACCTACGACGAGGACACCGGCACGCTCGACATCCTCATCGCCGCAGCCGGCGTGCGCAGCGTCGACATCAAGCTCGCCAACGATGCCGAGAAGAACGTCGGCTCGTGGCTCGCGGCGCTTGCCACCGAGGCCTTCGCCGGCAACGTGTGGAACATCGGAACCTGGGAGTTCCAGTCCGCCCCCTGGGCCGGCATGTCCTTCCACACCGCCGGCCACAACAAGTACACCGGCGCCCGCACCGGCGCCACCCTGCCGGCGGTGGAGAATCCGTCCGGCGGACGCTACGAGGCCAAGACGATCTATCAGGCGCTCGGCACGCAGAACGTCGACGTCTCCGCCCTCCAGTCCGGAGCCTGGTCGATCGAGCGCACCTGCACGATCGCCGCGCAGACGGTCTCCGGCGTCACCATCCCCAGCGCGACGAAAGTGGACCTCACCTGCGGCCACGTCGGCGTGAACCCCTCCGGCCAGCTCGACCCCTCCTACAACCAGGCCGTCCATACCGACGACGACTACGGCCAGACCGTGCGCATCGCCGCCGTCAACGGCGACGAGGCGATCATCGGCGTGACCGTCCCGACTACCTTCACGCAGGCCGGCGCCGGCTTCTTCAAGATCAAGTGGAAGCTGAACAAGGTCCGCTACACCTTCTCCAAGTGCTCGGCCAACGTCTCCATCACCGACGGCAACTCCGAGTACTCCGTCGAGGGCGCCGAGTACGACATCTACCGCTCCTCCGACAACGCGCTCGTGTCGCATATCGTCACCGACGCATCTGGCAACGCCGCGCTGGACCTCGAGCCCAACCAGGCCTACTACGCCGTCGAGACCAAGGCGCCCGCGGGCTATACGCTCCACGAGGGGCATATCGCCTTCAGGACCGGCAACTCCGCCGGGACCGAGCAGCTGAAGGACGACCCGGGTGTTGTACGCATCAAGGTCAACAAGAAGGATTCGGCCACGCTCGGCGATGCGCAAGTCGGCGCTTCGCTCAAGGGTGCCGAGTATTCGATCGCATCCCTCTCTACACCTTCCTGGGGACCCGTAACCGCCACCACTGATGAAAACGGCTATGCGGTTATCCGCGACGTCCCCCTCGGAGAGTTGACCGTTACGGAGACTAAAGCCCCTGAAGGTTATAAGCTGGACACTACCGTTCACAAATATACGATTAGCCATGATGCTGGAACTGCCAGTGGCGTATTCGAGCTTGAGCCTGAGAATGATTTTGCCGAGAATCCCATCTCGTTCGATATCGAGATCGCCAAGACAAAGGGCGGGGAGGACGACAGCTGGGAGTCCGATAACGGCCAGGGCCGTGCAGCCGCCGGCGTCCAGTTCCAAATCGTGTCGAACACCACCAACGAGGTCGTCGGAACCCTGACGACCAACGAGGCCGGCTTCGCCTCCACCAAGGACGCCTCGACGTGCGACGAGACGTCCGTCTCGGAAGCCAAGACCGATGACGCGACCCGCCCGTGGTTCGGCTCGGGCAAGCGCAACTCCGGCATCACCGGCGCGGTGCCCTACGACGCCGCCGGCTACACGATCCGCGAGGTCGATTCCACGGTCCCCGAGGGCTTCGACCACGTGGACGACTGGACCATCTCTGCCGACGACCTCGTCGACGGCACGACCAAGTACTACTCCGTCATCGACAAGACCCTCAACAGCCGCATCCAGATCGTTAAGACCGATGCCGAGTCCGGCAGCACCGTTCCGCTCGCCGGCTTCAAGTTCCAGGTACTCGATGCAGACGGCAAGGCCATGACCTTCGCCGACCCCTATGACGTCAACGGCACCGTCGACACCTTCACGACCGACGGGGCCGGGCAGGTCACCATCCCGCAGCGCCTCAAGTCCGGCAAGTACTCCATCAAGGAGGTCTCTGCCGCCGCACCCTATACCGTCAACGGAGACGCCGTCGCCTTCGAGGTCCCCAAGGACTACAAGAAGGCCTCGCCGGTGACCGTGATCAAGGTCGCCGACAAGCAGGCCAAGGGCAAGGCCACCATCACCAAGACGTGCGCCGAGGACCAGAGCGCCCTCGCCGGCGCCGAGTACGACATCGTCGCCCAGCAGGACGTCGTATCGCCCGACGGCACCGTCCGCGCCTCCGCGGGCGACGTCGTCGACCACGTGAAGACCGGCAAGGACGGCAAGGCCACCACCAAGGAGCTCTACCTCGGCACGGGTTCGGCGGCCTATGCCTTCGTCGAGACCAAGGCGCCCGCAGGCCACGTCCTCGACGGGACGCCCGTGGCGTTCACCCTCTCATATGCCGACGACACCACCGCAGAGGTGACCGCATCGGCCGACCAGTCCGATACAGTCACCCGCTTCGAGGTCCAGAAGACCGTCAAGGACAGCGGCATGCCGCTCGCCGGCGCCAAGTTCCAGATCTGGAACGCGGACGACGAGATCTCGATCGGCGACAGCGCCGGCAACCTCGCCGTCCGCGCAGATTCCGCCAGCGACGTATCCGTCAGGAAGGCCGCGGGTACGGCGAGCGTCAAGGCCGAGGGGGACGAGGGCGCCGCCTTCATCCTCAAGGCTTCCGACGGCTCGGAGACCCAGCTCAAGTCCGATTACATCGACATGGAGCCCGGCAAGTACACCCTGCTCGCCACCCAAGACGGCAAGGGCGTGAACGGTGACGGCGACGAAGTCGAGATCGAGGCCGGAAAAGCCTACACCGCCAAGGTCTCGAGCGGCCTGTTCGGAGCCAAGGCGACGCTTGCCGACGGCGGCTTCGCCATGCCCTCCGTCAATCTCTCCTGGTCCGCCGACGATTCGGCGTTCGAGGCCCGCGGCCTCTCGGCTGGCACCTATGACGTGACCGTCTCCGGAAAGGGGGCCGGCAGCATCAAGATCGGCGAGGCAGGGGCGACCTATGCCTCCATCAGGGACGGCAAGGTCCGCCGCGTCCCCGTCCTGCTCAAGGACGGCAAGGGCGCCGACGAGCAGACGACCGATGCGGACGGATCGCTCGAGTTCGACCACCTCCCCGCCGGCACGTATCGCGTCGCGGAGAGCGAGGCCCCCGCCGGATACGTCGAGTCCGAGGACGTCAAGACCTTCACCGTCGCAGACGACGGCCGCATCGACGGCCAGGCGTCCGGCAGCGAGCAAGTCGAGGACGACTACACCAAGCTCCGCATCTCGAAGCGCGACATCACCGACGAGTCCGAGATCGAAGGCGCCAAGCTGACCGTAACCGATTCCGACGGCAAGACCGTCGATTCGTGGACCTCGACCTCCGAGGACCATGAGATCGATGCCCTCGCGCCCGGCAAGTACACCCTTACCGAGGAGCGCACCCCGAACAGCTACGACCAGGCCGAGAGCATCGAGTTCGAGGTGAAGAAGACCGGCGAGATCCAGACCGTCACGATGTACGACTCGCCCATCTCCATCAGCGGCGAGATCGACAAGCGCCAGGAGATCGCCTACCCCACCGCCAAGGACACCGAGGCGAACGGCGACGGCCTGAACGAGGCCGAGACCAAGGACTCCGACGACGGCTCCTATTCCTACACCATCGATTTCCACTCGACCTCGAACACGTGGACCGACGAGTTCACGGTCGAGGACGACCTGACCGCCGTGACCGACGGGCGGGCCCAGCTCACCTCGATCACCACGCCGCAGGCATTCAAGGACTACGACGGGAAGATGAACGTCTGGTACAGGACCGACCAGACCCCCGACGACTTCGTCGACGAATCCGGTGCCAACCAGACCCTCTCGGACGGCCATGACAACCCGTGGCTCGCCGACGACTCCAACGCCGAGGTACTTGGCGAGGACGGCCGCAGGACGGACTACACGGGCTGGAAGCTCTGGAAGGCGGACGTCTCCGCAACCGAGGCGGAGGACCTGAAGGTCTCCGACCTCGGTCTCGCAGAAGGCGAGCACGTCACGGCGATCCGCTTCGAATACGGACGCGTGGAGGCCGGATTCACCACACGCGACGGAGGCTGGGACCGCGAGGGCATCAAGGACGCGCATGACGACATAGCCAGCGCCGACGAGACCGCTAAGGAAAACGGCTCCCTCTCCGACGGCCCCTCGATCTCAATCGACCTCGAGGGCAACGGCCAGTTCACGATGCTCGGCGCCGGGATCGGCAAGCTCATCGAGGAGAACAACGGGACCTACACCTACCGCGACGGCGACACCACCTACTCGCTCAGCCTCAACTCCGACGGCTCAGCCACGGCGAAGGTCACCGGCAAGGACGGCAGGGAGACGAAAGTCGAGCTCGATTCCTCGCGCTTCAAGATCAGCGACGAAACCTCGGTCACCTACGCCCCCGCCATCGTCCACATGAAGGCGACCGACGGCTATACCGCCGACACCTCGCTGGACAACTACGCCCGCGTCGACCTCTACCGCAACGGCGGCGGCGACGGCCTCGAGGGGCATGACGAGGACAAGGTCACCCAGACGGCCAAGACCGTCACGCCGCCGGCGACGAACCACGACCAGACCGGCCGCAACGTTATCGTCGGACTGGCGGCCGCCCTCGCTGCCGCCGCGGCGGCGGCCGGCACGCTCATCTACCGCCGTCGCCACGCCTACCCGGACCCCACGGGCGACGACGACCCCGCCGACGACTATCCCAACGACGGCTATTCCACCGGCGGCGATGAAGGCTATGGCCGCTACGACGGCCGCCGCGATTGTACGCGCCGTGACGGTTACGGCCGCGACCCCTATGGGTACGATGACCGATACCGCGATGAATACCGCGACCGCTACTGACGATAGGGCAGATTAGCCCGCATCGGGGCCCGACGCACTCGCGCGCCGGGCCCCTTCCTTTTCGATTCCGGAGGACACGCGCATGAAGATCCGACAGCGAAGAAAGACGAAGCCCCTCGACATCCTCCTCCTGGCCATATTCGCGGCATCGCTCGCCGCCGCCGCATTTATCGGATGGTCGATCTTCCACCAGGGAGCCGTATACGACGAGATCTCCGTCGAGGCCTCCGCGAACGAGGGGGGCCGCATCGACTGGGACGCCCTGCGGGCGCGCAACCCGGATATAGCCGCATGGGTGAATGTCGAGGGCACCCCGATCGACTATCCGGTCGTCTCCCCCCGAGAGGGAGACCCGAAGGGCTTCTACCTGAGCCACGATTTCGACCGCAACTGGTCGTTCGCCGGATGCCCCTACCTCGACCCGCGCTGCGGGGCGGACGGGCGGCACTCCCTCGTCTACGGCCATCACCTCAATTTCGACAGCGAGATGTTCACCTACCTGAGGGACGCCTGGAGACAGGAGAAGTTCGATACCCTCGGCTATATGCGCTGGTCGACGCCGGCGAAGGGAACCGCGCGCCTCCATCCGGCATTCTCGATGTCGGTCGACAAGAGCTTTGCCGACATACAGAGGTTCGATTTCGGCGGAACCACCGAATTGCGCGCCTGGCTCTCGGCGCTCTCGGCGCAGGCAACGGCGAAGTCGGACGGATGCGACGGGCTGTGCGCGGGCGCCACCCGCGCCGTCACGCTCGTGACGTGCTCGGGTGACTTCGCCGGCGGCCGCGCGAGGACCCTCACCGTCTTCGTCGGGTGATTTTCCGGCAAACATGTTACTCCATGGAAAAGAGGCACAAAAAAGGGAATAAGAAAGGGTATAAAACAGGTAAGAAAGCGAGAAAAGCGCTTCCCACCTCGATAAACGCCCTATCTGAAGGAGGTGTCGAAATGAAGGAGAATGCCCAGCTGCCGCCGCCCGCCGCGGTCGGCATAACCGAGCTCAAGAACAATTTCGCCCCGATCGCCAAGCGGGTCCACGACACATCGTCGCCCTGCACCGTGCTCAAGCAGGGCACCCCATACGTCGCCATCGTCCCCGTGGACCCCGGTTACACGGCCATGGAGAACCACGCCTGCATCCAGTACACGAGGGCGCTCCGCCGCCTGTTCACGTTCTGCCGGAACGCCCACGACCACGGGACCACGTTCGTGCTCTTCCGCCGCAATGAAGTCTATGTCGCCATCTCGCCGATCTCGCAAACCGAAAGCGCGAGCTGACCGCGGAAATCCAAAGAGAAAGGACCGACCATGCTGCAGACCTTCATCATCGTAGCCGTCGCGCTCGCAATCCTGTGGCCCCTCATCAGGCTCGCATACGAGCTCATCAAGCTCGCCGGATCGCTCGGCCTCCTGGCCGCCACCTGCATCCTCGGCGCCGCCGCGCTCGCCGGACGGGGGGTCCTCGCCCTCTTTTCCGCCCTCCGCCGCCGCGCGGGGACGAAGACCGCCGCACCGGGGCCGGCGGCGATGCGAGACCGAACACCGGCCCTCCCGGAATACTCCTCCGTGCGCTGACGCCGCCGCGGAGCCCATAAACCGACCGAAAACCAACCAGGCATTTATCGCGAAAGGACCATGCCATGAAGAAAGACCCCATCGACAAGCGCAAGATCGCCATCTGCGCCGGCATCGCCGCGGCCCTCGCCATCGGAGGAGTCGGAATCGCAATCGCGTCGAACCGGCCCATGCCGATCGACGACACGCCGACCACCATCGAGCGAATCGACCCCGATGACGGGGACGCCGCCGACGCCTCCTCCGTCACGCCCGCCGATATCGCCAAGATGTGCCCGGCGCTCACGCTCGAGGGCCAGGACGTCGGCGCGACGGCCGACGAGGTCACCGTCACGACCGGTAAGGGCCGCGTCCTCGTGACGCAGCGCGCAGGGGACGATGCCGCCGAGACCGTCGACTCCACCGCCCGCCGAAGTGCCGCGCTCGCCCGCTCGCTCGACGGATGCGAGACCGGCGGCGCCGCGGTCGAGACCGTCACCTGGGCGGCAGTCGACGAAGACGGCAACGTCGCGGTAGCCGTCACGAACTCGCCGGCCTCCGCGCCCTCGGGCGGCACCACCGCCGAGGTCGTCAACGGCTCCGGCGGCCATGTGATCTCGGACGCCATCTGGAACGCCGACGGCGTGCACGACGCGGGCTACGAGCAGAACGCGGGCACCGTGACCGACTCGACCGGCGCCAAGATCGACGCCGGCGCCGCACCCAAGGCGGACGAGGCCGCCGATGACGCTAAGGAGGATTCGGGCAAGACCGACGCCGCCAAGTCCGACGATTCCGGAAAGAAGTCCGATTCCAAGGCGGATTCAAAGAGGAACGACTCCAAGGGCAATGCGGCATCGCAGGCATCCGGCGAATCCTCGTCCTCCTCGGCCGGTTCGTCCTCCGCCCAGCCCCAGAAGAAGTGGGTCCCCGAGCAGGGTCATTGGGAGACCGACTACGGCCAGGTCTGGGTCCCGAACGTGGTGTACGTGCGCCACGGACGCTTCATCTGCAACGCCTGCGGCGCGACCTTCGACACGAAGAACGGCTTCTACGCCCACAGCGACGCGTTGTGGGCTCAGGGCCAGGATCATGGTAGCTATACCGATGACTCCTATACCACCAGCGAGGACCAGGGACACTATGAGCAGCAGGCGACCGGGCAGCACTGGGTCGTCGACGTCGCCGGGCACTGGGAGTAGATGCAGCCTTCAGGCAGGTTTGAGAGGCTGCGCCCCCCGTGCGGTAAAATGACGGCAGCGCAATAATTCCCAACAGCAAGGATCGGAGCCAGATGATGGACAGCAGGCAGCCCGAGCTCTCGCGGCTCACCCTCATGTGCCGCGACCACGAGGTCGCCGAGTTCACCTGGAACCATGGTTACCAGACCGTGACCGGCAAGACCCATACCATCGATGCGGCCCATGCGCCCCTGATGTCGACCGACCCATCGGGAAATATCACCAGGGATAGACTCTCGAACTGGTTCAAGAACAGGGGAATCCCGGATTTCCGACCCGATGCCGTCGAGCGCCTGCGCGCGGTCGGCTTCCCGTCGGCCGCCTCCCTCATGGCCACCGGTTTCGGAGTATCGCTCTCCGACCAGTATTGGATCCGTCCCGCCGGGTCGACCTCGGCATGGCGAGACGTAAACTGCTTCGAGAACGACTTCAGCGAAGACCTCGGCGAGCTGCTGCTGCCGCACGACGCCTCATCGGTCCCCTCCCTCATCGAGAAGATCAAGGGCAATGTGGACATCCTCGCGTCCTCGCCGGATGCGGCCCTGAACGGCAACCTTCCGAAACGGTGGGCGATCGAGGACGGCCGGCGGGTGCTCATCAAGGCAGGCCGGCCCTCCAACAGGTTCCAGGAGCCCTTCAACGAGGAAATCGCGTCCGTCCTGTGCTCGCGCCTGCTCGACGACGGCGACTATGTCGCCTACGGCCTCGAGGACGGCGGTTTCATGAAGTGGGCATCGCGCTGCGAGACCATGACCGACCAGTTCACCGAGTTCGTCCCGGCCTACGCCCTCCTCTGCTCCTCAAAACGCCCCTCCGATCTCGGTCTGTACGACTTCTACGTCCGCACCTGCGCCGAACACGGCCTCGATGTGCGCCGGGACGTGGAGAAGATGCTCGTCATCGACTACCTCATGGCCAACTTCGACAGGCATTGGAACAACTTCGGCGTACTCATCGACAGCGAGAGCAGGGAATGGCTCCGCGCCGCACCCGTGTTCGATACCGGCGAGTCGCTTTGGTGCGACCTCGATATCGCCCAGAGGTTCAGCGGCTACACGACCCCCCGCGCCGGTATGATGCGGCCCTTCGCCCGCAAGATCGACTCACAGCTCGACAGGTATTGCCGCGACCTCTCGTGGCTCGACCTGCCCGGGCTCAAGGGGTTCTCCGAGCAGGCCTGCGACATCCTGCTCGGCAACCCCTTCATCGCCAACGAGCCCGGCAGGATCGACAAGATCAAGGAGGCCATCGACCTGCGCACCGCCATGCTGGCCAGGCATGCCCATGAGATCGGTCGCGGCCGCAAGTTCATCGTGCCCGATATGGGCCCTTTGCCCGCGGCGGCGGCCGCGAAGCGGACAGGCAGGCATCTGTAATCTACAAAAATCGAGCATAGCGCCCGCATATCGGTATGAAATGCTTCCCGATTGGGAAAAAGGGTTACAAACTTCGGCTCGCGGGCATACCGTGGTCGAACCCCCACCGATTCTCACCGAAAGGGCCTCTCAATGGGAAATATGAAATTCGACGGCGCAGACGTCACCTTCGAGCTCGACGGCTACGACGCCCTGGTCGCGCGCGTGCGCGCCAAGAACATCAACTGCAAGATCTACCCCTCCGACCTCCCCCGCCTCTACGCCTTCATGGACTCCGAGCTCGAGGGGAACGGGGAGCTCGCCTCCGCCTTCGCCGAGGCCCAGGAGAAGGCTTTCGGCGTAGCGGTCCTCGGCGTGTGGTCCGAGCGCATCAAGAGCTTCAAGGACTCATTCATCCCCGTCTTCAGCGACGCCTGCAAGGACGCGGCATGCCGCTTCGGCTTCTCCAAGGACGGCAACAACACCTTCAAGTCCGCGGTCGAGGCCTTCGCGGCCAACATCTGCGACCTCTACGGCGCCGCGCCGCAAATCGTGGACGGATTCTGCGAGTTCCTTGCCCGAAACGCCTGCCTCGAGTTCGACGGCTATGCCGCCGACATGCCCGTACCCTGCCAGCTCTACGTGGCCGAGGGCATCTCGAAGATGGCCTACCAGCAGGCCATGAACAGCGTGCAGGGCTTCAAGCTCGACGCCGACGCCTCGGTCGAGTTCGCCTGCAAGTTCATCTCCGACAACATCGCGTCCCCCGACAGCTTCATCCACCTCAACGACGCGTGCGTCGCGATCGAGAACGTGATGGCGGCGACCTCCATGCCCGCCGCGGCAGAGGTGTCGGCCTCGACCGTCGAGCCGACCTTCACCCCGACGACGGCCCAGACCCCCGAACCCGAGCCCGAATTCTCCCCCGCGCCCACCGCGGAGAGCGATGCCGACTTCGAGAACGCCGTCGCCGCCGCGAGGGCCACGGAGCCCCAGACCGGCTATCAGCCCGTCCAGGGCGCGCCCGAACCCACCGCGACGCCCGGCATCCCCGCCGACGTCGCCACGGGCATCGCCGACCCCACCGCCCCGGCGGGCGAGGCGGGCGCGGACGGATACCGAAACGGCTCGTACCAGAACGCATACCAGGAGGCCTACCAGGGCGGATATCAGGTCGAGGGAGCGGACTACGCCAGCAGCGCCTCGCCCTATACCTCGCCCGCGCCGAGCTACGGCGCCGACCCCTACGGCCAGCGAGAGAACTACGGCCAGAACGATTCCTACGGCCAGCAGCCCGGATATGACGCTCAGGGCGGCTACGGGAACACCTACAGGCAGGGCTACTAGGCCCCGCGCAACCCTTTGAGAGGAAGGCCCGGAACATGGCGGACGCACCCCCCGCGACGGCGGGACGACGCTCGGTAACGCTCGACATCGGTGCGATCGGGACCGAGCTAGGGGAAGGCATCGACATCGAGGAGGCGTATCGTCTCGTGGCAGAGGCTATGGAAAACGACGCGGAACTCATGAGGGCCGTCGGAGCCGCGCGCGAGCGCGCGGTCGAGGCCGTGAAGGGCGAGATCGCGGCAAAGGCCGCCACAGGCGGCCTCGAGGAATACCGCCGCGTGCTGGACGGTGAGTTCGAGGGCGCCATCGACGCCCTCACGGCCTCGCTCGGAATGACGGCGTCGCCGGATCAGAAGAACACCTTCAACTCCGCCTTCGATGCCTTCGCCGCCGCGAACGCCTCCATCTACAAGAGCAGCGCCGACTTCCGCCGCGAGTGCGTCGACCTCCTCG
>ERZ1673747.2911-NODE-2911-length-11921-cov-18.039103_pt1 | contig 11921 bp, 9 predicted proteins | sample MGYA00580220_ERZ1673747 | MGnify/ENA primary metagenome ERZ1673747 (study PRJEB41218, sample SAMN15661769) | gut metagenome | host: Homo sapiens | place: Canada: London | collected 2015-08-20/2019-03-30 | study: EMG produced TPA metagenomics assembly of... | reverse complement strand
CGGCCGCTCCCAAAATCCTGAAAACAAATCAGTTCTATTTTTTATTCATCCAAGATTGTGTAGCATGCAATGATTTAAAACTCTGGTTTATATTTGACACAATTGACGGAATGTTCTATACTGAATGCACATCAAAGTCGCAGACATATGCGGTTGTGATTGTGAAGCTTTTTCATAGTTGCAAACATTCTTATTTCGTTTCTGTCTGCAGATTCCAAACCACGTTTTGTGGTGTAGAATATAATCTCAGATTTCACAGCCGTTTCGGCACGAGATTCCATTTTGATGAAAAATTCAATGCATATGAATTGTAACATGGATTATTACAGCATCCTGTCCTGTATTTTCGATAGGAAAAATAGCTTGTACGCATTGAAAAATACCACACATTCTATTATCATAAAGGGGGAACGTGATTGAACACAAACGATGAGAAAATCCAATGGCATCCTGCATTTGACGCGGCACTGCAGATTGAGTTTGGAGAAGAGGCAGAATATCTGGAATTCGATTCCGAACATCTGCTTTCCAAAAAGCCAATGCAGATTGATGTGTTGATCAAAAATGAAAAACATGTAAAGATCCAGAAGAATATTGGCAGGATTTTCCGGCAGTACAATATCATAGAATACAAATCACCGGAAGACAATCTTGACATTGATGACTTTTATAAGGTGTACGCATATGCCTGTATTTACAAGGCTGATACGGAGAAAATTGATCTTATCCCGGCAGCAGAGCTGACAATCACTTTTGTATGCTATCATTATCCGAGAGCCATGCTAGACAAGCTGCAAAGAGACCGGGGCATAATGGCAGAAAAGATAGAAAGCGGCATCTACTATCTGACGGGTGATGCAATTCCGGTGCAGCTTATCATTGTTCCTGCATTATCAAAAAACAATAATTACTGGCTGAATAATCTGCGGAATGATCTGAAGGCAGGCGGAGAGATCAGGAATTTCATAGAACGCTACGGTGAAAATAAAAAATCAAAATTATTCCAGGCGCTTGCAGATACTGTCATGCGTGCGAACTGGCAGGAATTGAAGGAGGAACGTAAAATGTGTGAAGCATTGCGCGAATTATTTGCGGATGATCTCCGCGAATCAAGGGAAGCCGGCATTATGGAGGGGCGAACTGCTGGCAAAATTGAGGGCAGAATTGAAGGTAAACTCGAAGGCAAAATTGAACTCATAATTAAAAAGTACAAAAAAGGCTGTACAGCAGAAGAAACAGCGGATATGCTGGAGGAACCACCGTCACAGATCAGGCAGATCTATGATGCTATCGGACAATGTGCGCCAGATTATAACGTAGAGAAAATTTATAAACGTCTTTCCGATCAAACAGTATAAACTAAATGGAGTAATTCCCTATGAAAAAAGAATTTAAAGAAGCAATCGAAGATTCCCCGATTATTGCAGCTATTAAGGATGATGAAGGGTTAAAAAAATGTCTCACAAGTGAAAGCCGTGTCATTTTTATTTTATATGGTGACATATGCAATATTCCAGACATTGTTGAGACCGTGAAATCCTCTGGAAAAATTGCAATGGTTCATATTGATCTGATCGCAGGCTTAAGTTCCAAAGAGATTGCGGTCGACTTTATCCAAAAATATACCAGAGCAGATGGCATTATCACCACCAAGCCTGCTCTGATCAAACGTGCAAAGGAGTTAGGATTGTATACAATCCTTCGGCTGTTTGTCATTGATTCCATGGCTTATTCCAACATTGAACACCAGCTTCGAACCGCCAAACCTGACCTGATCGAAGTGCTTCCGGCTCTCATGCCAAAAGTACTCGCTAAGGTCTGCAAACTGTCCACTGTTCCTGTCATTGCAGGCGGACTGGTTTCCGATAAAGAAGATGTCATGGCTCTGCTTCAGGCTGGTGTGGTCAGCATTTCCTCTACAAATGAGAAGATTTGGTTTTTATAAAAACTCAAAGACATTAAATTCTATCCGTGAATTTCATATCTTTTTTTGCAATGAAAAAACAGCCCTTGCGGACTGTTTTTTCGAGGAGTTTAGTTATGAAAATGTTAATCTATATAAAGGAAAATTGGCATTTTTAGTAAGCACCATTCTGAATGCTTACATCAACAAGTGCTTGTCTGTTGTTCTCTTGTTGATAATAGTAATATACAAAATAAATGTGTACGAATTATGTCGGTTTTCGAAAACATTTCTAAAATTCCAAATAAATTATTTTATAATTCGTTAATATTTTATTTGTTTCTGTTTAGATTTTTTTGTATGATTATAGTCTGCCCGGTATTTTTCCTTTTATACATAACATTTCCATTTTTTATTTATCACATCTGCCTCTGCTCCAGCAGATATTTGCTCAGTCCGATCATTTTCTGATCTTCTGCACTGTTATAAAATTGTACCGTTCCCGGCGTCACAGCATCCGAAACCATGTCATACTCTTTTAATTTATGAAGCGTCTCTCTGGCAGTTCCTGCACCGCCATCAAAAACCGCTACTCCCTGGCCGAGTACCTTCTGAATGGTTTCCCTCACCAATGGGTAATGCGTACAGCCAAGAACAACTGCATCCACTTTTCTTTCCTGATATGGTGCAAACAGATTTTTTAAGAAATGTTCCAGTGCTTCCCCGGAAAGTTCTCCGCGCTCTACGAATTCCACAAGCCCCGGACATGGCAGTGATATGATCTCCGCCTGATCCTGAAATTTCTGCATAAGGTTATGGAACTTTTTTTCCCGCAATGTCATAGGCGTTGCCATGACAAGCACCCTTGAATTTTCTTTTACAGACACTGCCGGTTTTAATGCCGGCTCAATTCCGATGACCGGGATCTCTTTCTGGTATTTTTCCCTTAAAATGTGAATCGCTGCGCTTGTCGCCGTGTTGCATGCGACAACCAGTGCTTTTACATTCCGCGACCTTAAGTACTCCGCATCTGCCAGTGTGAGTTTCCGCACTTCCTCTAAGGTCTTTGTTCCATAGGGCGCATTTTTTGAATCCCCATAAAATATAAAATTTTCATTTGGCATCAATGCCACCAATTCCCGAAGTACGCTGATTCCGCCAACACCGGAATCAAATACTCCAATTGGTCTCTGCATTTCGTCCATATTACGATTTCCTGCTTTCTTTTCTTCTATTTTGCAAACACCGCGATCTGTTCTTTCCTCGTACTGATTACTATTCCAACAAGGCACCTGCTCGAAATGTGCTTTTTACTTACCTGCTTCAGTTGTGCCTATTACCTATGATAACATTCATTCCGTCCACACAGCCCTGCTGCCCTTGTCCGTACGGCTGACAACGAGTTTACGGTCGATCTGTTCTTTCAGTTCCGTCACATGGGAGATGATCCCAACCATGCGGCTGTCACCGGCAAGTTCCCCCAGCACCTCGATCGCCTGCTGTCTCGACTGCGCATCCAGAGAACCAAATCCCTCATCGATAAACATCATATCCGGGTGGATCGCCCCTGCGCTCCGCTCCACGATATCGGACAATCCGAGTGCCATCGCAAGTGCTGCCAGAAAAGATTCCCCGCCGGACAGTGTTTTCACATCGCGCTCGCTGTCCGTCACAAGACTGTAAACAGAAAGATCCAGTCCCTCGTTTGTCTTTCTTCCCGTATTCGCCTCTTCCTTTAACTTAAGGATAAACTGATGATTGCTCATCGTCAAGAGCCGCTTGTTCGCTTCATGGATGATCTGTTTAAAATACTGCCTCTGGATATAAGTTTCAAAATCGATTTTCGCAGAACCGGAAAGTCTTCCGTTCGCTGTCTTAGACAGACTTTTGATGACCTGATCTTCGCTCTCCAATTTTTTTCCCTTTTCCAGATAGACGGCACAATTCTGCAGCACTGCCCTGTCATTTTCATATGCTGTGTGCAGCTCCATATACGTTTTTTCCGCCTCTTTTAATACCTGTTTTTCTGCTTTCAGCTGCTCATTTAATTCCGTCGTATCAGTATATGTTTTTCCGCTGACCTGTTTCTCCAAAAGTTTCTGCTCACTCTGCTGTCTTAAGCACTGAGACTCATACTCTTTCTCTTCCCGCTCCAGTTTTGATCTGCTCCGCTCCGGCAGGATTGCAAGGTGATATGTTTCTTCGGAAACAAACCCGGATTTTTCCAAAAGTTTTGCATATTCTTTTTCCGTTTTTGCTGCAAGCTTTTTTGCCGTTTTCTGATTCTCTTCCTCTGCGAGTTTCTGTCCTTTTAACGTGTTCATCGCTTCTGCCAGCTCCGACACTTTTTGCCGTTTCCTCTCTATCTCCTGCTCTGCCGCCTCCAATGCTTTCTGCATTGCGGCATACTGTTTTTTTGCTTCGGCAAGAGATGGATACACAAGCTTCTCACGGATCTGTTCCGCTATTTTCTGCAGACTGACATAGTTTTGCTCTGCTTCTTTTCTCTGCTGTTTTGCAATCGTCTGTGCCAGTACAAAATCAGCTTCCTCTTTCTCGACTGCCTGCGCAAGCTTCTGTTTTTCTGTTTTCTCTGCCTCAAAAGCAGCATACGCCATATCGCGCTTTTCTTCCGCTGCAGCCCTTGTCTTTTTTGCCTGCTCCACTTCCAGTTCTGTCACCGCATGGTCAGAAAGCTTCGCCGGATCCGGATGGACCGTTGAACCGCAGACCGGGCATGGACAGCCGGCACTCAGATTTTCTGCCAGGATCCCCGCCTGCTCTTTTAAAAAGGCTTCATACATGTGTTCATAATGCTTTGCCGACTCCGAAGCGCTGAGAGATGTCTGCTCCCAGTTTTTCTTCGTTTGCTCCACAACCTGCTCCTGCTGCTTCTGCTGTTCTTTTAATGCAGCAATCCCAGCCTTTTTCTTATGGAATGACTCCTCTGATGTTTTCCCGAGGTCTTCCCACACCTTTTTGGCCTGCTGCTCCTCTGACCTTGCATTCTGCAGTGCCTCATAAGATGGGAATGACTGCTCTAACGCAAGCATTTTTTTCTGGATATCTGCCGCTTCTCTTTTCTGTTTTGCCTCCGCCTCCTGCTGCTGCGTCTTTAATGTCTCGAACATCTCCTGATCGTTCGCCAGTGTTTCTGTCATTTTTGCGATCGCCTGTGCCGACTGCTCCACTTCCTGCTGCTGTCTGAGATTCTGTTGCTCTGCCACAAGCACTTTATCCGCTTTCAGCGCATTCTCAATCTGCTGCCTGCGCTCTTTCGACTCCGCCTGCCTTGCTTCCAGCTCTTTTCCAGTCTGCCTGATTTTTTCCAGAGAAACAAAAAGTTTATTGATCTCCTCATACTTTGTGATCTTTTTATTCAGTTCCTCCACATTCGCCCTGCGGAGATTCTGTTCTTTTAACGCATCTTTTAATCGTTCCCGCAATCGCTCCACAAGTTCATCCAGCGGTAATTCTTCACTTTCAGGAAGCAGAATGATCCTGCTTTTCTCCTGCTCAAATGCCCGGTCGTTCTCCTGGATGCGCTCATCCATTTCCATGGATTTTCTTCTGAGATTTTCCTGGATCTTCCAATAGATGTCCGTCCTGAATAATTTGGAAAAGATCATTTTCCGCTCGTCCGACTTTGTATACAAAAGCTTTAAAAAATCTCCCTGTGCGATCATCACGATCTGCGAAAACTGGTCTGCGGTAAGCCCCAGGATTTCAATAATTTTTGCGTCGGTAGCATTTTTCTTTTCCGGGAAAACAGTTCCATCCGGCAGGGTGAGTTCGACACTGTGTGGTACTTTCTGCTCCCTGATTTTGCCATTTTTCAGTGTTTTCGTAATCTTATAGTCCGGGTTTCTGCACACGCGGTATGTCTGTCCCCGGTATAAAAATTCCAGTTCCACATAGGTTTCCGTCTCCGGCTGGGCATACTGGCTGCGCATCATGTTTCCGTTTCGCTCACCGCCGCTGGTCTGATTGTAAAGTGCGTAAGTGATCGCATCAAAAATGGTCGTTTTTCCTGCTCCGGTATCTCCGGTGATCAGAAAAATCCCCTGCTGCTGCCCGGTAAAATCAATGACATTTTTTCCCGCATACGAACCAAATGCCGACATGGTAAGCTTCAAAGGCTTCATTCTGCCACCTCCTTTTCCCCGTTTATCACAGTGCGGATCACATTGTCCTCATCCTCCGTCATCGCCCTTCCGTTCATCTCCTGAAAAAAGGTCACAAACGCATCATAAGGATCGAGGCTCTCCACTTCCTCTTCCGAAAACTCCAGAATCTTCCTTGTCCGCTCATTGTCTATTTTTATCTCCAGAATATGGTCATAGACCTGTTCTAACTTTTCTTTCGGCTGGTACGCTTCCACCTCATCTGTCAATGTAATGCTCACATAATCGTGACAGTTGTCCTCTGCCGCTGCATTTAAAATCTCATCCAGATGTCCGATCATTTTGCGCACCCTGCGCATCGGCGTAAGCGGCAGTTCTGTGATATGCGGCTCGCTTCCTTTTTCCAAAAGTTCCACCATCGTCACGGTCTTTTCATCGCCTGCCTCACTCACGGAATACTGTAACGGTGTTCCACAGTAACGGTTCTGTACACGCCCTATTTTCTGTTTTCTGTGAATGTGTCCAAGCGCTGCATAATCAAACGGTTCTAAAACCGCTGTATCCACATTTTCAATCCCTCCAACCATGCGGATCTCGGAGTCCGAAGTCTCCGGCTCCCTGCCCGCAGCAGTATAAAACTGATGGCTTACGAGGATATTGCGCTTTGCAGTGTCGATGTTCTCCCGCTCTATGACAAGCCGGACAGCCTCATCATAAGTCGTAATGTCACCATCGATCAGATTTCTCACATAGGAAGGCTTCACAAAAGGAAGCAGGTAAATGCATACCTCGCCGTATGCATCAAAAAAACTCACTTTTCTGACGGTCTCCTCCCGGGTAACCGGCGGCATACCTGCGATCATCACCCTGTGTTTTGCCAGAATGTCACTCGCAAAATCAATCCGTTTCGCACTGTCGTGATTCCCTGCAATGATGCAGACTGTCACTTCCGGCTCCAGATCGTTCAGTGCTGTCAGAAACTCATCAAACACTGACACTGCCTCCGCAGACGGTACCGGCGTATCATAGATATCCCCTGCAATGAGAACCGCATCCGGCTTCTCGCATTCTGCCAACGCCACGATTTTCCCTAATATATCCCGCTGTTCTGCGATCATATTGTAATGATGCAGCTGCTTTCCAATATGAAGATCCGACAAATGAAAGAATTTCATGTTCCTCTCCTTTTGCTCTAAGCTAACGTTTCCTATTACAGAAAAAGCCACAACAGACAACTGTTTCCATTGTCTGCCATGGCAGTCTGTTATTTCAAAAATCCGTTGATGATCTGTTCCTCGGCTTCTTTTTCCGTAAGTCCAAGTGTCATAAGTTTGATCAGCTGCTCGCCTGCAATTTTACCGATAGCTGCCTCATGAATGAGGTTTGCATCAATATTGTTGGCGGTAAGCTGTGGGCTTGCTGTCACACATCCATGATCCATAATGATCGCATCGCACTCACTGTGGCCTGCACAGGCTGCGTTTCCGTTCATAATAGAAAAGAATTCCTGTCGGGATTCTCCCTTTGCCACCGAACGTGACACCAGATTACAGCTGCAGTCTTTTCCGTTCATATCGATTGCAAAATCCGTCTTGGCATACTGTTTTCCGTGTGTCATGATCTTCTCATGCACTTCTAAGGAAGCTCCGTCTGCAAGATCTCCTTTGGTGATACGGACTGTGGAGTCGATTCCCTTGATCTGGGTTGTCTCCATCTCCATATGTGCGCCCTCTTTTAAATGCACGATGGTCTGTGGATTCATGATATTTTCACCATTTCCATCTCCCTCACCATAGTGGCGCTCAATGTATTTTACTTTTGCATTTTTCTCCAGATAAAATGTGTGGATTCCCTCATGCTTGGAAGTGTCCACGCCACAGTTGTGGATTCCGCATCCCGCAACGATCGTGACATCTGCGCCCTCCCCAATGTAAAAATCATTGTATACACATTCCTGCAATCCGCTCTCGCTCAAAACGACCGGAATATGAACACTCTCATTGATCGTTCCCGGTTTGATAATGATGTCAATTCCGTCCTTGTCCTCTTTTGTGACAATATCAATATTGGCGGTGGTGTTTCGTGCAGCCTTTTTTCCATTGGCACGGATATTATAGGCACCTTCCGGAACCTCATGAAGTCCCGCCACCTGTTCTAATAAATTTTTCTGTACTAAATCCATGTTTCTTCCTCATTCTCCTGCTGCTGTTTTCTGTCGATCATCATCCTTTCAGCAGCTCTCTCACTACAAATCTGTTCTGCCAGTGCGGCTATGCTTTATCGATCAACGTCTGGCAGGTCTGTGCCGTATTCAGAAGTTCCGGCAGCACTTCCGCTTTGGTTCCGGTCTTGCGCACCTGTCCGTCTGCAATGACGATGATCTTGTCCGCAATGTCAAGGATCCGTTCCTGATGGGATATGATCAGAATCGTTCCGTTGATCTCATCTCTCATTTTTTCAAATACTTTGATCAGGCTGTTAAAACTCCAGAGGTCGATCCCTGCCTCCGGCTCATCAAAAATAGAAAGCTTCGTTCCCCTTGCAGTGATCATTGCGATCTCGATCCTTTTCAGCTCACCGCCGGAAAGACTTCCGTTGATCTCACGGTCAATGTATTCTCTTGCACACAGACCTACCTCCGATAAAATATCGCAGATCTCATTCACACTCATCTCTTTGCCTGCAGCGATCGTAATGAGGTCTTTTACGGTCAGCCCTTTAAAATGAACCGGCTGCTGGAATGCAAAACTGATTCCTTTTCTGGCGCGCTCCGTAATGTTTAAACCGGTGATATCCTCTCCGTCTAAAAGAATCTGCCCACTTGTCGGACGGATGATTCCTGCGATCATCTTGGCAAGTGTGGATTTTCCACCGCCGTTTGGTCCTGTGATCGCCACAAAATGATCGTCAATGGTGACACTGACATTTTTCAAAATCTCTTTATTCTCGTTGTTATCATCTACTTCATAGGTGATATTTCTTAACTCTAACATAAATCCTCCACTGTGCAGCCGATAAGCCACAGTATTTTTCGTAATCGCGATCCTGTTACTTTATAACGCTTCTTGGATATTTTACCATGATGGCATTTAACATGTCCTCATCCGGCTCAAACTCATACCTTGTGATACCATTTTCGCCCTTGCAGACTGCCTCATAAAGTTTTGCACCTGCATTGCCGGACGCAATGTTTTTCACTGTAACCGATCTGTCATTCTCATACTTGTAAATGCTGCGGTCACCCTTCGGGGCAATGGTCAGCACATCATCCATACTAAGATAGGCAATTTTCTTTCTCTTTGCTTTATTCCTGATCTTCGCAAATCTCAGGTCGCCATCATAATATGTATACTCATACTCCACTTCACTGCGAAATGCAAACAGATACCAGATCACACCAAAGATGATCGTCGGCACCAGAAACATAACCGGTGATACAAACATGCTAAGTACTAAACAAAGACAGGTTAAAACAAAAAATGCGATCATTCCTGCCTTATGTCCACCCGTTGTTTTTTTCGGAACAATAACTAATTTTTCCTGCATAATCATTTCCTCCAAACAAAATTTCGTAATGATAATTATATACGCTTTTTTCCCTCTGTACAACTTCTTTTTTATCATGTAAAATAAGATAATAGAAATTTTCGTATTTTTTCGTTCAGGAGGAAAAAAAGAATGATCACATATCAGTATACCCAGAAAGACTGGACAACATTCAAAGAAGGGATCAAACGTGAGTGGGCAGTCACCAATGGCATTGGCGGATACGCAGGAAGCTCGATGATCGGCGCACACAGCCGTACACACCAGGGGTACCTGATTGCCAGCCTCCATGCACCAATTGAGCGCTATCTCGTTTTTTCCAAGATCAACGAAACAGCCACTGTCGGAACCAGCACGGTTTCCTTTGAGACTTCCCAGCACTGTGCTTCCGGAAAAACGGTTTACACAGAGGGACAGAAGTTTCTCACTTCCTTTATCTATGACGGAAGCGTGCACTACACCTATGAGACAGACAATTTTTCTTTTGAAAAGCACATCACATTAAAAAGGAACGCCAATGTCTGCGCAGTCGCCTATGAACTGACCGCCGGGGACAGCGACTGTACCTTTACGCTCACACCGCTTTTCAACTACCGCGAGCACAGTGAGAGCAGCACCCCGGACACTTTAAAATTTGAGACATTTACAGAAGACAGGACATTTTATCTTGTTCCGGAAAAAAATAAAGATATTGCCATTCGTTTTCAGACAAGTGAAGGAACTTTTTCCGAACGCGAAACTGTTTATGACATCGACATGCAGTTACAGATTGAAGTGGATCTTGAGACAGATGGGCTTGACTGCCATTACTGTCCGGTTGACCTGTCCATTGCAGTTCCTGCCAACACAACCAAAAAAGTTTCCATCCTGTGCAGTATCGGTGACGTGAACGAGCGTCCTGCCCCTGTGTCTGGTACGGAAGCATTTTCCATTTTAGAGGAAAATGCCCGCTGCCATGCAGAACTTTTTGAAAAAGCCGGATACCACGACTCGTTTGCCAACCAGCTGGTGCTTGCCAGCGACCAGTTTCTGACTTACCGCGAGTCCACGAAAATGATGACCGTTCTCGCCGGACTTCCGTGGTTTACTGACTGGGGCAGAGACACAATGATCGCCTTTACCGGTCTGACGCTCTGCACGAAACGTTTCAAAGAAGCTGAGGAGATCCTTCTGACATTTGCCAGATATATCCGCCACGGAATTGTGCCGAATATGTTCCCGGACGACAATATGCCGCCGCTCTATAACACGGTGGACGCCTCTCTCTGGTACTTTTATGCGGTCTATCAGTACCTTCATTATAACCCGGCTGCCGAGGCGGAAGCTTTTGTAAAAGAACAGATTTTCCCTCATTTAAAAGAGATCATCTCCGCCTATGAAAAAGGAACGGATTTCAGCATTTATATGGAAGACGACGGGCTGATCCACGCCGGAAGCGGACTTGACCAGATCACCTGGATGGATGTCCGCGTCGGTGACTGGGTAGCAACACCGCGCCACGGAAAACCGGTGGAGATCAACGCGCTGTGGTATAACGCTTTACGGATCATGGAATCACTCTGCGAAAAAATTGACGAAGATGCTTCTGCCTACCGCACACGCGCCGAACAGGTAAAAGAATCCTTCAATGCCAAGTTCTGGGATTCCGCCAACCAGTGCCTGTTTGATGTTGTGGATGGTGACGAGCCGGACGACCATATCCGTCCAAACCAGATTTATGCCGTATCCCTTCCATTTTCCCTGCTCCCGGAGGAACAGGAAAAAGCAGTTGTCGCACTTGTGGAAAAAGAGTTGTTTGTCGGCTGTGGACTTCGCTCTCTCGCACCGGATCATCCGGACTACCATGGCATTTACTGCGGTGCTCTTGCAAAGAGAGACGCCGCTTACCATCAGGGAACTGCCTGGGGCTTTTTGCTCGGTGGATTTTTCAGTGCCTATATGAAAGTGAACCACCACTCCTCCTCTGCTGCCGAAAATGCCGTCCACATGTTAGAGCCTGTGAGAAAGCATCTGTCGGATTCCGGCTGTATCGGTTCCATCTCAGAAATCTTTGACGGGGATACACCACACAATCCCCGCGGCTGTTATGCCCAGGCCTGGAGTGTTGGGGAGGTACTGCGCTGCTACTGTGAAGATATTCTTCCTTATTTATAATTTTCATTTTTTGCTTGACAACAAAGGTTCCTTCCTTTACAATAATCTTTGTTGTGAGCAACAAGCCCAGTTAGCTCAGTTGGTAGAGCAAAGGACTGAAAATCCTTGTGTCTCTGGTTCGATTCCGGAACTGGGCATCTGCGGGTGTAGTTCAATGGTAGAACACCAGCCTTCCAAGCTGGATACGTGGGTTC
>ERZ1673747.2904-NODE-2904-length-11948-cov-6.536786_pt1 | contig 11948 bp, 10 predicted proteins | sample MGYA00580220_ERZ1673747 | MGnify/ENA primary metagenome ERZ1673747 (study PRJEB41218, sample SAMN15661769) | gut metagenome | host: Homo sapiens | place: Canada: London | collected 2015-08-20/2019-03-30 | study: EMG produced TPA metagenomics assembly of... | reverse complement strand
TGCCCTGTCCATTATGCAGAAGATGAACGATAAGTGTGCAGAGTGGAAGAAAGCCGAAAACATCGACTATTCTCTGTACGGCACGCCGCTGGAATCCACCACTTACAAGTTCGCTAAGTGCCTCCAGCGCCGGTTCGGCATCATTGAGGGCATCACTGACAAGGGCTACATCACCAACAGCTACCATGTCCACGTCACGGAGGAGATCAACGCCTTTGACAAGCTCAAATTCGAGGCCCAGTTCCAGCACCTCTCCCCCGGCGGCGCCATCAGCTATGTGGAGGTTCCGGACATGCAGAACAACATCCCCGCCGTGCTGGAGGTGATGAAGTTCATCTACAACAACATCATTTACGCCGAACTCAACACCAAGAGCGACTACTGTCAGGTCTGCGGCTGGGATGGTGAGATCCAGATCGTAGAGGACAACGGCAAGCTCATCTGGAAGTGCCCCAAGTGCGGCAACACGGATCAGGACAAGATGAATGTCGCCCGCCGTACCTGCGGCTATATCGGCACCCAGTTCTGGAATCAGGGCCGGACGCAGGAGATCAAGGATCGGGTGTTACACTTGTAATGAACTACGCAACCATTAAATATTATGACATCGCCAACGGGCCGGGGGTTCGCACCAGCGTCTTCGTCTCCGGGTGTCGCCACCACTGCCCCGGCTGCTTCAATGAGGTGGCATGGGACTTCGGTTACGGTGCCCCCTTCGACAAGCCCGTCCGCAACGAGATATTCGCCTCCTGCAAGCCGGATTATATCGCGGGCCTCTCCCTGCTGGGCGGCGAACCGATGGAGCCGGAGAACCAGCGGGAGCTGGTGACTTTCGTGCAGAACTTCAAGGCCCTCTACCCGAAGAAGACCGTCTGGTGCTACTCCGGCTACACATGGGAACAGCTGACCGGCAAGGTCCCCTGTCACGCGCGGTGTGAAGTCACCGACGAGCTGCTGCGTCTGCTGGACGTGCTGGTGGATGGCCGCTTCGTGGAGGCTGAGCACGACATCTCCCTCCGTTTCCGGGGCAGCCGGAACCAGCGTCTGCTAGATGTGCCCAAGTCCCTCGCCGCCGGGCAGCCGGTGTGGTGGCAGGACGAAAAGGTCTTCTCCACCCATACGATGGAATGACAAAAAGAGCGCAGACCTTTCCATGAGCCGAGTGGCTCATCATGGAAGATCCGCGCTCTTTTTCTATCTTTTTGTCGAGGCTTATGATATACTAAAGACGCTGGCCTTCTCCGTCCAGTTGGAAGGAGGTGAGTTCCTATGGATATTACCACATTCATCCTGTCCGTCGCAGCAGGCGTTGTCGCAAACTTCGTCTACAAGTGGCTTGGCGGCTGGTTCAAGGACAGCAAGCACTAAAAGAATGACCCCCCTTTTGAGAGATTGCAGCTCTCTGAGGGGGGTTGTTCTTTCTTCGTGAGTCCTATGTGTGAATTACCACATTCACTATCTTCAGTATATGCAAAATCCCGGAAAAGTCAAGCAGAACGCAGAAAATTTACAGTTCCGGCCCTGCTCACCGCGAGTTGACCATCTCCTCGATGGCCCGCAGGAAGGCCATGCCATACCGCGCGGCCTTCTTCTCGCCGACGCCGGTGATGTTCAGGAATTCGTCCATGCTCAGAGGCTTGCTCTGGACCATCTCCCGGAGGGTGGCGTCGCTGAACACCATATAAGCCGGGACGTTCTGCTTTGCAGCGAGACGCTTGCGCAGAGCGTAGAGCGCCGCCAGAAGCTTTTCGTCGGCCTCACTGAGGTCGGTGTTGGCGGCAGCGCGGCGGGCAGACAGCCGCCGGGAGTTGGCCGCAGCGCGCTGCTTCGCGGCAGCGGCCCGCTCTTCCACCTCCTGCGCATTCTGCTCGGCAAAGAGACAGCAGGAGCAGTTGCCGCACTTCTCGGGTGCAGCCTCCCCGAAGTAGTTCAGCATGAACCGCCGCAGGCACTTTTGGGTGGTGGAGTAGAAGGTCATATATTTGAGCCGTTCCTCCGCCTTGCGGGCAGCCTCAGCCTTGACGTCGGCAGGCAGGCCGTTGTCGGCCTCCATCTCCTTGTCGATGAAAAAGCGGATGGTCCGCACGTCCGTACCGGAGTAGAGCAGGATGCAGCGGGACGGCAGACCATCGCGGCCTGCACGGCCCGCCTCCTGATAGTAGCTCTCAAGGTCCTTGGGCATATTGTAGTGGATAACGAACCGGACGTTGGGCTTGTCGATGCCCATGCCGAAGGCATTCGTCGCCACCATGATCTGGACCCGGTCGTAGAGGAAGTCGTCCTGATTCTTCCGCCGCACCTCGGCGTCCAGCTTGGCGTGATACGCCGCCGCCCGGATGCCCCGGCTCTGAAGCAGGCGGGCCGTCTCGTCCACCTGCTTGGTGGTGCTGCAATAGACGATGCCCGCGTTGTCTCCCTCCCGCAGCACGAGGTCCAGCAGCTCCTTCGGTTTCTGGCTGGGCAGGGCGCGGCGGGTCTCGAAGTAGAGGTTGGGCCGGTCGAAGCCGGTGGTCACTTCATAGGGCTGATGGAGGTCGAGGTGGCTGCGGATGTCGTCCCGCACCCGGGCCGTGGCGGTGGCCGTGAACGCGCCCACCACCGGGCGGCTGGGCAGGCTGTCCACGAACGCCTTGATCCGCAGATAGCTGGGGCGGAAGTCCTGTCCCCACTGGCTGATGCAGTGGGCCTCATCCACCGTGACCATGCTGATAAGTTTTTCCTGCGCGAACCGCTGGAAGCCCGGCATCTCCAGCCGCTCCGGGGCGACATAGATGATCTTATACCAGCCCTCCCGGGCGCGGTGGAGCATCAGGGCTTTCTGGTTGTCGGTGAGGCTGTTGTTGAGGAAGGCCGCCGCCACACCGGCCTGCACCAGCGCGCCCACCTGATCCTTCATCAGGCTGACCAGCGGCGACACCACGATGGTGATGCCGGGCAGCAGCAGGGCCGGCACCTGATAGCAGATGGATTTGCCCGCGCCGGTGGGCATCACGGCCAGCACGTCCTGCCCGTCCAGCAGCCGCCGGACGATCTCCTCCTGCCCGGGGCGGAAGCTGTCGTAGCCAAAAACTTTTTTTAAGATAGAATGCGGGTCTGCCATGTGCTCCTCCTGCTTTTTGGTTCCTGTAACTGTACTATTATAGCACAGCCCGGCCCGAAATGGTATCAAAATGCTTTTCTGCTGTCGTTTTTTGAAGGTATTTGCTGGTCTTCCTAGCTTTTTGTGCGCGAAAATGATATAATAAGAGTACATATCTCCATCTCCGGCCATTTTTTGCTCTGCGCAAGGCCGGGCAAGCACGATAAGGAGCTTATTATTATGCAGCAGAAACTCATTACCTTTGCCGTCCCGTGCTACAACTCGGCGGCCTATATGCGCCATTGCATCGAGACCCTGCTCTCCGCCGGGGAGCAGGCCGAGATCATCCTTGTGGACGACGGTTCCGTGAAAGATGAGACCCCGGCCATCTGCGACGAGTACGCCGCCAAGTACCCCACCATCGTCAAAGCCATCCATCAGGAGAACGGCGGTCATGGTGAGGGCGTCAATCAGGGTATCCGCAACGCCACCGGCCTCTACTACAAGGTCGTGGACAGCGACGACTGGCTGGACACCGACGCCCTCAAGAAGGTGCTCTCCCGCCTGCACACCCTCGTGACCCGCGGCACCGCCCCCGATCTCATGATCTGCAACTACGTCTATGAGCACACCGAGGACGGCACCAGCCATACCGTGCGGTACACCAACGTCTTCCCGCAGGAGCGGCTCTTCACATGGATGCACGTGGGCCACTTCCGCCCCGACCAGAACCTGCTGATGCACTCGGTCATGTACCGCACCGAGGTGCTGCGCCAGTGCGGCATGGTGCTGCCCAAGCACACCTTCTATGTGGACAACATCTTCGTCTACCAGCCCCTGCCCTTTGTCAAGACCATGTATTATATGGACCTCGACCTCTATCGCTATTTCATCGGCCGCGCCGACCAGAGCGTCAATGAGAGCATCATGGTCAAGCGCGTGGACCAGCAACTCCGCGTCACCCGGCACATGATCGACTGTCAGGACCTCGACGCCCTCAAGGGCGAAAAGAAGCTTCGGGCCTATATGCTCCACTACCTCTCGATGATGATGGCGGTCAGCGACATCTTCCTGCTGCTGGACGGCAGCGCCGAGGCCAAGGAAAAGCAGAAGGGCCTGTGGCAGTACCTGCGCGAGCACACCAGCGCTGCGGTCTACCGCTCCATCCGCTTCGGTTTCGGCGGCGCGACCAACCTGCCCTTCCCCAAGGGCGACGACATCGTGCTGGGCGGCTACCGCATCGCACGGAAGATCTTTAAGTTCAACTAAATTCACGATTGTTGCATACAATAGGGCCGCTGCGCAGGCAGCGGCCCTGTTTTTCGCTTTTTTCGGTCATTTGTTAAGGATTCTTCAATCGTTCCGCCTGAAAAGATGTTGCTTTTTAAGCGATGAGATAGTATAATTCTTTATTGTGCTGTGTTTTCAGGGGTTTTGGCAAGCAGCCCGGGAACACGCCTGACTGAGAAAAAGGAGGAAAGGGCGGCGGCCTCGGTGCGTCCGCTGCCCGCAATATCGTATGGAACAGCTTCTCATCTGCCTTTCCACGGCGCTCATCGCAGGTCTGCTGATGTCGCGTCTGGCAAAGGCAGTCCATTTGCCAGCGGTCACGTCCTACCTGCTGCCGGGCCACCCGCTGCAGCCCGAGCATCCAGAAATACCTCGGCATCACCCTGCTGCCTCAGGCCGGTGTGGCGCTGGGCATGGCTGCCGAGGCCGCCGAGCTTTCCGACGGCCACATGGTGCGCAACGTGGTGCTCTTCTCGGTGCTGGTGTATGAGCTGGTAGGCCCCACCCTCACCAAGCTGGCGCTGACCGCCGCCGGGGAGATCATCCCCGAGGGCCGCACCAGCGCCCGCACCGCCAACAAGCCCGAAGTTCCGGTGTCCCTCGACTGAGTTTTCCGCGTACTATAAAAGGCACTCCGAAGCGCTTCGGAGTGCCTTTTCGTTTGTGCTTTACTTCAGGATGACTTCGCCGTTCTCGGCGTCCACGGTCAGGCTCCCGCCTGCCTTCAGGGTGCCGTCGATGATGCACTCGGCGGCAGGGTCTTCCACCGCCTTGCGGATGACGCGGCGGAGGTCGCGGGCACCGAACTTGCCGCCCTGACTCTTGGCCACGAGGGCGGACAGCGCCGCCGGGGTGTAGCGGTAGGCGATGCCCTTCGATTCCATGCTGGGCTTGTACTCGTCCAGCATGAGGGCCGCGATGCCCTCCAGCGTCTGCTGGCTCAGGGGCTTGAAGGCGATGACCTCATCCACGCGGCCAAGGAACTCGGGCCGCAGGAACTGGCTCAGGGCCTTGCGGGTCTTTTCCTCGCTCAGCTGCTCCTCGCTCTTGTTGAAGCCGAGTCCGGAGGTGCTCTTGTCGCCGCTTCCGGCGTTGGAGGTCATGCAGATGACCGTGTTGGAGAAATCCACCGTCCGGCCCTGTGCATCGTTGATCTTGCCCTCGTCCAGAATTTGGAGCAGGATGTTCATGACGTCGGGGTGGGCCTTTTCGATCTCATCGAAGAGGACGACGCTGTAGGGGCGGCGGCGCACCTTTTCGGTGAGCTGACCGGCCTCCTCGTAGCCCACATAGCCCGGAGGCGAGCCGATCATGCGGGACACCGCATACTTCTCCATATACTCGCTCATATCGAGGCGGATGAGGGGGTCAGGGCCGTCAAAGAGCTGGTTTGCCAGCTGCTTGACCAGCTCGGTCTTGCCGACGCCGGTGGGGCCGACGAAGATGAAGCTGGCCGGGCGGCGGCGTCCCGACAGGTCGGCACGGCTCCGCTTGACGGCCTGTGCCACGAGATGGACGGCCTCGTCCTGACCGATGATCTTCTTTTTCAGCTCCGCTTCCAGCCCGGCCAGCTTTGCGAACTCCGTCTCCTGAATTTTTACCGCCGGGATGCCCGTCCACAGCTCGATGACCTTGGCCACATCATCCATCGTGACCCTGATCTCGCTGGCTGCGGCCTGCTTTGCGGGCAGCTCAGCTTCCAGCTTTGCGATGCGGGTCTTCCGCTGGGCCACCTGCTCATAGTCGATGGCCTCGTTGACGTCGGCAGACTCCATCTCCGCCTCCTCCTGCTTCAGGCCGTCCAGCTCCTTCTGCATTTCGAGGTATTCCGAGATGACCGGATGGGCAAGGTTGCAGCAGGCGCAGGCCTCGTCCAGCAGATCGATGGCCTTATCGGGGAGGTAGCGGTCGGTGATGTACCGCTCACTGAGGGTAACGATGGCCGAGAGGACATCCGCCTCCACCTGCACATGGTGGTGCTCCTCGTAATACTTCTTGATGCCGTTCATGACGGCCAGCGTATCGGCCACACTGGGTTCCTCCACCCGGACGGGCTGGAAGCGGCGCTCAAGGGCCTGATCCTTCTCGATATACTTGCGGTACTCGTTGAAGGTGGTGGCGCCGATGACCTGAATTTCGCCTCTGGACAGGGCAGGCTTGAGGATGTTGCCCGCGTTCATCGCGCCCTCGCTCTCACCTGCCGAGGTGATGGTATGAATTTCATCAATAAAGAGGATGATGTTGCCTGCGGCCTTGACCTCACTGAGCAGGCCCTTGACCCGCTGTTCGAACTGGCCCCGGAACTGGGTGCCGGCCACGAGGCTGGTCAGATCCAGCAGGAAAATTTCCTTGTCCTTCAGGCCCACGGGGACGTCGCCCTTGGCGATCCGCTCCGCGATGCCCTCAGCGATGGCCGTCTTGCCGACGCCCGCCTCGCCGATGAGGCAGGGGTTGTTCTTCTGGCGGCGGCTCAGAATTTGAATCGTGCGGTAAATTTCGCGGTCGCGGCCCACGATGTCGTCCAGCCTGCCCTCCCGGGCCTTGCGGGTCAGATTCTCACAATAGGTATCGAGGAATTTGCGGCGGGGCGGCTTCTTGCCGTTTTTCTGGGCCTTTTTGCCGTTTCCGGCTTCGCCCTCCGCCTTGACGCCCAGCGGGAAGGTCGCGCTGGAGCCGGGCACGAGGTCGTCGTCTCCCTCGCTCTCCTCGCCCTCCGTCGGCTGGCCCATATTCATCATGAGGGAGAGGGGATTTGCGTCTCCCATCTCGTCCATCATGCTCTCCATCCGGTTTTCCATGTTGTCCATGTCCTCGTCGGACATCCCGAACTGCTTCATCAGGTCCTCGACAGGCTTGATGTGCAGTTCACGGGCACAGTGCAGGCAAAAGCCTTCATTTTTCATCTGGCCGTTCTCCATCCGCTGGACGAAGATGATGGCCGGACGTTTCTGACAGCGATTGCAGACCATATAGGTTCCTCCTAAGCTCCCCTTTACAGGAAGGGGTTGAACAGATTGAATGCTTTATAGTAAAGGCTGCTGCTCATGACCGTGTCGTTCAGGACGGTCAGATTGCCGCCCGTGATGACGATGATGGCCCACACCACACACAGCACAAGGTAGATGTCCATCGTGCTGGCGATGCAGCCGGTGAGCCAGCCCAGCCAGCGGTTGACGGTGCCGATGACCGGCAGCCGGTTGACGAGGCCCAGCACGGTGACCAGCATACTCACCAGCATCCGCAGCAGGGCAAAGGTCACGAAAAAGAGCACCACCGAGATGACCGGCGTCAGCAGCGGGGCCAGCACCTTCTGGACGATGACGTCCGCCAGCACCACGGCGTTGTCGCTGAGCACGGCTGAGATGGAGCGCTCGCAGGCCTCCACGATGGAGGCGCGGAAGCTCTCGGGCAGAAAGCCCGCGTACTTGTCCGCGATGCCGGTCAGGTCAACGACTCCTCCGGCAGAGATGCTCTCGGCGATCTGGGTGCGGAAGCTCCCGGCCAGAAACCGCTGGAACATCTCGACGGCAGCCCAGCCCGAAAAGACCCGAGCACCCACGAGGCTGAAGACGTTCCCACCCAGCTGGACGCTGGCCGCAAGGAAGCCCTTGCGGGCGTAGCGCACGGCCAGCAGCAGCCAGACCACGGTACATACTATATCAAAAAGAAATGACGGATTCTTGAACATACCTTATTTTCCTTATTCTATCATGGATTGCCCGAGGCACTGGTCTCCGCCTCGGGAGGAGTCAGCACCTGCACGGTGTTGCCGCAGAAGACCAGCAACTGCTTTCGGTCGGCCAGCAGGCCCTGCGGCCGGGCGGAAAGGCTCTGCTGCCACTGGGAGGTGCCGTCGGTGGAGAGACACTCCACGCCGCTGTCGGTGAGCAGACAGAAGCTCTGCCCGGCCCGGACGATACGGTTGGCCGCCTGCACCTGCGCTGTGCCCTCCACGTTCAGCTCACGGTCCAGCATCACCGCCTGACAGAGCTGGCCGGAGGCCAGCAGCAGGGCGGCATTGCCCGAGGCATCCACCGAGATGTCCCGGAGGGTCTGGCCGGTGAAGTCGTAGGCAGCTTTTTCGCCGCCCGATGCGTTGTAGAGGACGGCGCGGCTGTCGCAGAGAGCCAGTACACTCTGGGCGCTGGGCCAGCTCAGCCACTGGGCCGCGCCGCTGCCGCTGCCCACAAGGACAGGGTCGCCCTGCGCCAGCGTGACGATGTAGAAATTCGTCACCATCTGCCCGCCGCTGACCGTCACCGCCGCCACCGCCAGCCGCCGCCCATCCGGCGAAAAGGCCATCCGCAGCGGCGTGCCGTCGGTGGTGGTGAGGCTCCAGCTCAGCTGCTCCTCCATCGAGGAGGAGTAGATCCGCAGTCTGGCGGCGCTGCCGGGGTCTTCGGTGACGACGGCCAGCGTTCCGTTGTCGGCCATCGCGCAGAGGGTGATGCTGTTCTCCATCGTCTTGGTGTAGAGGTTCTGGGTGCGGCTCTCCACCCGCAGCTCATTGCTCGAGCGGTTGTAGAGCACGAAGCGGTTCGTGCCCGCCGCCAGCGCTGGCCGGGCGTAGCCGCTCTGGATGGCGTTGAGGCGGGTGCCGGTGCGGGACCAGACCACGCACCCCTCCTCCCCCAGCTCCACAAAGCTTCCGTTCAGGGCGGCAAGCTGCTCCACCTCCATGACGCCGGTCTGCTGGGGCCAGCCCGTCCCCGGAAAGAGCAGGATGCGGGCCGTGTCGGCCCAGTCCTTGGCCATTGCCACCGAGCTGCCCACAAAGCCGGTGGCGAACAGCACCACCAGCGTCAGCGCCGCGACGATGAGCGCGGTGCGCCGGATGCGCCGGTTCCGCACCCGGGCGCGGGCCTGCTCGAGGTACTCGACCCGGCCCTCCGAAAGCGGCTCGTCCGACGCGGGCCGGAAGCCTCGATGCTTCTTTCTCATACGTTCCTGTCCCCTTCCTGCAACGACAGTGCTCCCAAAGGGGGCATTCCCCCTCCGGGAGCACCGGTCGTGTTTGTGTTAATCGTAGTCCACGCTCTTGAGGAAAAGCCCCTTTGCCGCCAGCGTCGGGCCGGCGTTTTTCCGGTCGCAGCTGGCGAGGATGCCCGGCACCGCCTCGGGCGCAAGACGGCCTGCGCCCGCCTCGCAGAGGGTGCCCGCGAGGATGCGCACCATGTTGTAGAGGTAGCCGTCTGCCGTCACCGTGATGTCGATGTCGTCGCCCCGGCGCTCGACCTCACAGGCCGTGATGGTGCGCACGGTGTCGCCGTGGGCGGCTGCCGAGCTGCCCGAAGCGCAGAGGGCAAGGAAATCGTGCGTTCCCACAAAATACTGTGCCGCCTGCTGCATCCGGTCGGCGTCCAGCCGCCCCGGCACCTTGGTGTAATAGCGGGAGGCGAAGGGCGAGTCGATCGGACTGTTGTGGATGCGGTAGAGGTAGGTTTTTGTGTGGGCCGCATAGCGGGCGTGGAAGTCGTCGGGCACCACCCGCGCCTCCAACACCCGGATGTCCGGGGGAAGATGCTGATTGAGGGCCAGCGGCAGTTTTGCCGCCGGGATGCGGGTGTCGGCGTGGAAGTTGAGCATGAAGCCCAGCGCGTGGACGCCTGCGTCGGTGCGGCTGCAGCCCTTGATGTCGGGGCGGCTGCCCAGCACCGCCTCCAAGGCGTCCTGAAACGCAGCGGCCACGCTCCGCCCGTTGGGCTGCACCTGAAACCCGCAGTAGTTGGTGCCGTCGTAGGCAAGTTTAAGCAAAAAATTCATGTTTGCTCTCCTCGTAAAGGCTCTCCCTTTGGGAGAGCTGGCGCGAAGCGCCTGAGAGGGCAAGGATGCTGACAAAGATACAGCCCTGCGATAACATCGCTCTGCCAAAGGCTTCTGTCTATCGCTGCATAGCGGCACTTTCGCTCCTGGCTTGCCCTCTCCGTCATCGCAAGCGATGCCACCTCTCCCAAAGGGAGAGGCTTTGCTCAGAAGTTCGGGAACACCAGCCTCGACGCCAGAATCACTGCAAAGCAGGCGAGGCAGACCGCGAGGTCGATGTAATCCTGTCTCGTGCAGCGCAGCACCTTGAGGCGGGTGCGGCCGTCGCCGCCGCGGTAGCAGCGGCACTCCATGGCCATGGCCAGCTCGTCAGCGCGGCGGAAAGCCGAGATAAACAGGGGCACCAGTACCGGCACCAGCGCCTTGATGCGCTCCGTCATCTTGCCGTTGTCCAGCTGTGCGCCGCGGGCCTTCTGGGCATTCATGATCTTATCGGTCTCCTCGATGAGGGTAGGGATGAACCGCAGCGCGATGCTCATCATCATCGCCAGCTCGTGCACCGGAAAGTGGAGCTTCCCGAGGGGCTTCAGCAGCTGCTCGATGGCATCCGTCAGGACGATGGGGCTGGTGGTGTAGGTCAGCAGGCTGGTGCCTGCGATAAGGGCCATGACACGGACGGCCATCAGCACAGCATACCGGATGCCCTCCGCGTAAACGGTCAGAAAACCGAGCTGAAACACCGGGTCGCCCTCGCCTGAGACGAAAAAGAGGTTGAGCACCGCCGTAAAGACGATGATGGGGAAGATGGGCTTCAGGCTCTTGACGATGAGCCGGAAGGGGATCTTTGCCACCGCATACATCACAGCGAGGAAGACCAGCGAAAGCGCAAGGCCCAGCGGGTTCGACGCCGCAAAGAGCAGCACGATATACAGGATGGTCAGCACCAGCTTGAGCCGGGGGTCAAACCGGTGGACGAGGCTGTTGCCCGGGAAGTGCTGGCCGATGGTAATATCTCTCAGCATCCGGCTGCACCCCCTTCCTGCGTATTTTCATTCCGGGGCAGGACGAGGGTCTCTCCCGCATCCCGCCGGGCCTTTGCCGCCAGAATGGTCTTGACGGCGTAGGGGATGGTGTAGACGTCCGCCGGGACATCCACCCCCATCTCCCGCAGCTTGAGGAAGATCTTCGTCACCTGCGGGACGGAGAGGCCCAGTTCCAGCAGCTCCGGCGCACGGGCGAAGACCTTTTCCACCGTATCGTACATGGCGATCTTCTTCCGGCTCATCACAAGCACCTTGTCGGCGTACTTGGCGATGTCCTCCATGCTGTGGGAGACGAGCAGCACGGTGGTGCCGGTCTTCTTATGGTAGTCCTTCACTTCCGAGAGGATCTCATCTCTGCCCTCGGGGTCGAGGCCCGCCGCAGGCTCGTCCAGCACGAGGATGCGGGGCTTCATGGCCATGACGCCGGCCACGGCCACACGGCGCTTCTGACCGCCGGACAGCTCGAAAGGGCTGCGCTCCAGAAGCGCTTCATCGAGGCCGACGAACCGGGCCGCCTCGTGGACGCGCGCGTCGATCTCCGCCTCGTCCAGCCCCATGTTCTTGGGGCCAAAGGCGATGTCCTTGTAGCAGGTCTCCTCGAACAGCTGGTACTCCGGGTACTGGAACACCAGACCCGTCAGGAAGCGGAAATCTCTTATCTTTTCCGGCTCGGCCCAGAGGTCGCGGCCATCAATGATGATCTTACCGCTGGTGGGCTTGTTCAGTCCGTTCATATGGGTGATGAGGGTGCTCTTGCCGGAGCCGGTGGCCCC
>ERZ1673747.2903-NODE-2903-length-11954-cov-4.805698_pt1 | contig 11954 bp, 6 predicted proteins | sample MGYA00580220_ERZ1673747 | MGnify/ENA primary metagenome ERZ1673747 (study PRJEB41218, sample SAMN15661769) | gut metagenome | host: Homo sapiens | place: Canada: London | collected 2015-08-20/2019-03-30 | study: EMG produced TPA metagenomics assembly of... | reverse complement strand
GTTGGATGTATGCCATCAAATCTTCCTCCCTGTATCTGGAAAATGTTATCATTTCAGACGGAAATGCCGTCGTTGATGATGGCGGAGCGTTTGACGGGCAGGCAGAAAACCATACGGTGATCCTGGATGCAGGAACTTCCGAGGTTACCATGAAGTTTGAGGTGTCTGACAGAACAAGTGTGACGGTGAACGGTAAGGAAGGAGCAGAGCAGAAGATCCGGCTGGTGGACGGCAAAGCAGAACTTTCCGTAATGCTTGGCAGAGAGGGACAGACCAGAACGTACCGGTTTTCGATTCATACGAAGAGCAGTGACACCAGTCTCAGTCAGCTGCAGGTCAGTTTTTCCACTATCGTGAATGTATTTGAGATGGAAATGGAACCCGCATTCCAGCCGGATATCACGGAGTACAATTCTTCACTTTTCGGAAGTGGAAAGGACAGAGAACCGTATTATATCTGGCCGGTAGCAGCAGACAGCAAGGCGACGGTTAAAGTGACAGCAGTATATGGTGTGGATGGGGTCCGTTCAGGACAGGAAATCACACCGGCCACGGCAGCTTTTGATGATCAGATCCGTGCCCGCTACAAAGTGCGGCCGTTATCTGAGACAGATCCGGCGCGTATCTGCATTACAGTGACAGCAGAGGATGGTGTGACTACACGCAGCTATTATATAAATCTGTACCGGAACAATGACTGGCCGGAATTTACCATTGACCGGGAGAATGTGACGAATCGTACCGCAGATTCCGTGACACTCCGGATCCATGCGAAGATTGACGGGTATCTGTATTACCTGCCGGCCTACCGTGGGGCGTATGCTGATATTCCGGCTGCCAATGAGGTGAAGTCCCAGGGACAGCGTATTGCGATCCATGCAGGAGACCAGGTGGTGACCATTCCGGGGCTGGGAAAAGAGGAATGCACCCTGTATCTATACGAAATGAGTTATGCACAGCGTTTCAGCAATGGGGCGCAGCTTGATATCGCAGCATATACCGGTGGAGATAATCCGCCGGATCCCGTAACACCGACTCCGGGAGATCTGAATCAGGACGGAAAAATCGATATGACGGATCTGTCGTGGATACTGGATGCCCTTACTGCGGGCAGGAGCGTAGATCAGACTATGGGAGATCTGAACGGGGATCATGTAGTAGATATGACGGATGCGGCGATTCTGATGGATCAGATTACCGCAGCGTTATAAAATGATGTAAGCAGCAAAATTAACTTTTGACACGCACATCATAAAACAAAAGGCACCAAAAAAGAAAAGGAGAAGAATCATGAAAGTCAGAAAGAAATTGACAGCATTGCTTGGCGCAACCGTCATGGCAGCAGCAGTAATGTTTGCAGCAGGCGGAACTGTAGATGCAAAGGCAGCAGCAAGTTACAAAGTAGACTGCTCAACAGGAGATGTCAGTGCTTATATCGGGGAAACAGTGGAAATCCCGGTAACTGTAAAAACGGAGCAGAAGCTGAGAGGTTTTCTTGGTAAATTAAAAGGAAACTACGATGAAACTGTACTGGAATTTGAGGGACTTGAGAAAAAAGATCTTCCGGAGAAAGCGATGGTATCCACTGCGGGAGGAAATTTCTCTTACCTGACATCTGCAAAAGATACTACCTTCTCGGAAGCAACGTTTGCATTAAAATTTAAAGTATTAAAATATGTAGATGATCCGGTAGAAGTAGCGATCAAAGGTCTGTATTTCACGGACGGCAATGAGAGCACAGCTCCGGTTGATCTGACTGCACATGTAACAACCAGAGATAAAGCAAGAGAGTTTACAGGTCTTCAGGAGAGAGAAGACGGTCTCTATTACTTAAAAGACGGTGAAGTAGATACTACTTACAACGGACTTTACAACGATGCTGTTTACGGATGGCATTATGTCAAAGCCGGCAAAGTAGATGCTGAGTACACAGGTCTGTACAATGACAGTGTATGCGGCTGGTGGTACATCAAAGACGGTGCGGTAGATTTTGATTACACAGGGCTCACTGAGTGTGAGTATGGCTGGTGGTATGTGGTTGGCGGAACCATCGACTATGGCTACACAGGTCTGGTATATGACAGCAACTATGGCTGGTGGTATGTAGAGAATGGCAATATCAATTTTGGTTACACAGGTCTGTACAATGACAAGAACTGTGGCTGGTGGTATGTAGAGAATGGAACCATCACATTTGCATACACTGGTCTGACAGCAAATGAGTATGGCTGGTGGTATGTAGAAAACAGCACCATCACATTTGTACGCACAGGACTGGTATATGACAGTAACTATGGCTGGTGGTATGTAGAGAACAGCCAGATTAACTTTGGTTACACAGGACTGTACAATGACAGCAACTGTGGCTGGTGGTATGTAGAGAACGGTGCTGTAAACTTCGGCTACACAGGACTGGTATACGACAGCAACTGTGGCTGGTGGTATGTAGAGAACGGTGCCATCAACTTTGGGTATACAGGAACTGTAAGAAATGCATACGGTGTATGGAATGTAGTTGGAGGAGCAGTCAGATTCTAACGTGAATAAGCAAGTAGCGTTGGCAGATTGCGAATAATTATCTGACAATTATTGCATACACATCATTTAGATGGACACAAGGAAGTAAAAAACAGGTTTGTTTCGGACTTTGCAGCCGGAACAAACCTGCTTTTGTCAAAAAAACAGGGGAATTTCATGAACAGACCGGGAAGTAGAAACAGAAAAAATAAAAAGAAAATAAGAGGAGCACTGGCGGGAGCCGGAATTGTGGCTCTGTTTCTGGCGCTGATGATTTCTTTTGGAAAGACAGCCCCGGAAAATCCCATGGACAGGAACCGTGCGGATGCATCACGGATGTATCTGCTTTCCTCTACGCTGGATATGGACATGGATCAGTTGGCGAATATCGGAAATGCAAATATTAATGCAGGTGATTCCGCCAATCAGGCAGAACAGGAAGAACAGCAACAGGAAGAAGAGAAACAGGAACAAAATCAGGATACTCCTCAGCAGGAGCAGCAACAGAATCAGGATACACAGAATCCGGATCAGAATATAAGCGATCCGAATATCCAGAACGCAGTGGCTGCCGATATTCCAGGCAGTCTGATGAATCTGATCCAGAAAAACCAGAGCGGCGGCAGTGGAAACGGAAGTTCCGATCAGCCGGGCGATGATCAGGGCAATGGTTCAGGCGATGGAACTACCGGGGGCAATTCCGGAATTCCATCCGATGGTGGTCAGCAGACCACATTGAATCCGTCACAGTCTGCGGCGTTATTTACCACAAGCTTGAAGGACGGAGATGAGGTGACAGATCCGGAATATCCCTTTACCGTGGATCTCACCGAAAAAGGAAAACAGCTGACACTGGTCAGCATGACAGTGAATTTGAATGGAAGCGGGCGGATCTGCAGGAGCAGGGATTCGCTGACGTTAAAGGAAGGTGCCAACTCGGTCTATGTCACAGTGCGTTTCCGTGACAGTAAATATAACCAGATTGACGCATCGACTAAAATATATACGATCTATTACTACCCGGAAAACGAGGTGGAACTGGTAGTAAGAAATGCACGGACAGGTGAGTACATCAATGATCAGGATGCACTGACGGTGATGCAGGATTCATTCTGGATCGAGGTCAGGGCGAGAAAAGCCTCCGGTGGTGTCATCAATGATGTGGCTGCCCGGGTGCGTCTGAATAACAAGATACAGAAAGCAGATTCTGACGGTATCTACCGGATGGGTCTGACACTGGGAAATAACCAACTGAAAGTAACTGCCGGAGAAGGGGGCAACACGCAGAAGACCCTTTCCTGTACAGTGAATTATAAGATTGATAACTTTATGATAAGCTTTGAAAGTTCGATCCGGACAGAGAAGATATCTAACAATCCGGGTATCGGCGATAAAGTATTCAAGGGAATCACAAAGCTGAAATATGCCTCCACATCCGGTGATTTTTCTTTCCGGGTACGCAATTCCACGGTAACCGGTGTGGAGAAGATTGACAAGATCCAGATGACAAATCGTTACGGTACACTGGATATCACAGATCTGGCGGGAGCGGACGGATACATCCAAATTACTCTGGATGCGTCAAGAAGCACCGACATTAAAGTATATTGTACGGATTCTGATGGGGAACCACAGTGGTACACCTGGTCTGTCACCTATGAACGGGTACTGGATCCTGCAGAAAATCAGAGAAAGGCACCGGTCATCCGTGCTGATGTTACAAATGAGACGGTAAACAAGAATCCGTTTATCATTCCGATCAAGGTATTCGATTATAACGGAAATGAGTTAAAGGCAAATCAGAATTTTACACTCTATCTGAACGGAGCATATCAGGACTATCACAGCCGTGAGACGGATGGTACATATGAGTACAATCTGGTTCTGACAGAAGGACCGAATACTGTGGTGATCAAAGCTGTGGACAATGAGGGATACACGGCAGAGAAGACGCTGACGGTTACTTACAATCCGGTGGCGGAAGAGGCAAGGGTGCGTGTGATCGTATCCGGTGAGGTGCTGGGACTTGGTACTATGATCGATGAGACAATTACGGCGAAATCCGATCAGACGGTGGCACAGATCGTGGAAGATCGTCTGGCAGCACATGGTTACAGTACGATTCATGACGGTGTGGCGGATGCGGACAGCTATTTCCTGCGCCATGTCATGAAGACCGGTATCACAGACGGATGGAGCATTTCTGCTGAGGAACGGTCACTTCTGGAGATGCTGGGGTATGATATTGCAGAAGGTCCGAAGAATCCGAACAGTCTGGGAGAACGAGACTTTACCGCTGGTTCCGGCTGGATGGTGACGCTGAATCACTATTATATTGCGCAGACCATGGGAACACGGCCAATCCGTGACGGAGATGAAATCCATCTGATCTACACGCTGAGTGTGGGTAAGGATATTGGAGTGGATACAAGTTCAAGTATCTATGATTAAACAGGAGGATCATGTTTTTCACAGGTGATCGCAGGACATCTGTAAAAATAATGACAGAATAACAGGTTTATAAGGGAGGCAGACAGAATGAACAGTCGTACAGATGCGATCATAAATGAGATTGAAAAAGTAATTATCGGAAAAAGAAATGTTGTGGAGCGTGTGCTGATGGCAATCTTATCAGAGGGGCATATCCTTCTGGATGATGTGCCGGGAACCGGTAAGACCACACTGGCACTGACGTGCTCTGTGGTCATGGGGGTACAGTATCAGCGTATGCAGTTTACACCAGATGTTGTGCCGTCGGATATCGTTGGATTTTCCGTGTATAACAAGGCAACCGGCGGGTTTGATTACAAACCGGGTGTAGTTATGACCAACCTCCTGCTGGCAGATGAGATCAACCGTACGTCCAGTAAGACCCAGTCGGCGTTGCTGGAGGTTATGGAAGAAGGACAGGTGACCGTGGATGGTGTGACACATCAGCTGCCAAAACCGTTTGTAGTGATTGCAACTCAGAACCCGGTTGGTTCTGCGGGAACACAGCTGCTGCCGCAGGCTCAGCTGGACCGATTCGTGATCCGTCTGCAGATGGGATATCCGGATTTCAAGAGTCAGGTGGAAATCCTCAGAGACAGACAGAAAGTAAATCCGCTGGATCATATCAGCAAAGTGATCTCAGGGGAAGATATCATTGCCATGCAGCAGGAAGTGCGTGATATCCATGTGGAGGATTCCATTCTGGAATATGTCACTGCCCTGGCCACAGCCACCAGAGAGCATGAACTGATCCGTCTCGGAGTCAGTCCGCGAGGTGCCCTGGCAATTGTGCGTATGGCAAAGGCACATGCGTATCTGGAAGGCAGAACGTATGTCATTCCGGAAGATGTACAGCAGATTTTTACCGATGTGTGTGCCCATCGAATTATTTTGAACCCGAAAGCAAGAGTTTCTGAGTTGTCTGCGGATGATATTCTCAGACAGGTCATGAAACAGATAAAATCACCGGATATGGGCCGGTAACAGGAGGAGACTATGAAAAAGTCCAGAGTATTATGGGGACTGTGGTTATTGATGTCGGTGATTTTTTGTATGGCGACTGACAGTATGGCAGGATATCTCCTGGTGCTTCTTTCTGTAATCGTTCCGTTGCTGGCGGCTCTTCCGGTACGCCGGGCTGCGAAAAGGTTAGAAACAGAACTGACAATTTCAGCTTATGGAGAGAAAGGCACAGCATTTGCAGGGAAAATCCTGCTGACAAATAAAAGTCTGTTTCCCACAGACCGGATTCTTTGCCGTGTCAGCTGCGAGAATCTTTTGACCGGTGAGAAAGAGGTAATCTCCATTCATATGGCAGCACCGTCCAGAAGCAATACAGATACAGAGTTTCTGCTAAAGAGCCGACACGCGGGCAAGGTACGCCTTTCCCTTCAAAAAATGATCTGTTATGACTCCTTTGGTCTGTTTCCGGTAAAGACAGTGCCATCCCGGGAGATTTCTGCATTTGCACTGGTGGTGCCGGAGAGTTTTTCTCTGGAGACACAGATTGCTTATGGAGAGAGTACAAATATGGATAGTGATGAGTATTCCATGAAAAAGGCGGGCTACGATCCATCTGAGACGTTTGCGATCCGTGAATATCAGCCCGGAGACCGGATCCGTCAGATCCACTGGAAACTGACGGAGAAGTTTGACAATCTCATGGTGCGGGATTATGGACTGCCAATTCAGAATACGATTCTTCTATTGTTGGAGACCGGATATGGTACAGAGGAAGCAGATGCGGATTGTCTGGATGCACTGGCAGAGGCATTGTATTCTGTCTCACAGGAACTGTTGAGTCAGCAGATTATTCACAGCATCGGCTGGCAGAATCACGAGGAAAATACTTTTCAGTGTGTGGAAGTGGAAACAGAGGAAGATTTGAACGCACTGCTGCCGGAATTGCTGGGGGCCGTACCGGGTAGAGATGGCATGAGTGTTGCCGATCATTATATGGAAAGCCGGGAGCAGCTGGAATTTGCACATATGGTGATTTTTTCACAGGCGCATCAGGCGAGCCTGGGCGGATTGGCAAGTCAGTGTATTCTGACGGAAGTGATCTGTTCCGGAGAGGCAGCCGGGTATGATCAGCAGGATGGCATTGCGATTCTGGGCGGAACACCGGAGAATCTGCCCGAGACACTGTCGTATCTTGAAATTTAGAGAAGAATGCAAAAAAATCAGATAGGGAAAATTGCAATGGATGCACGAGACATCATGGAAAGATAAATGATTATGAAGAATAACAGAAACAGTAATAAAAAGAAAGGCGCGTTTTTACTGCGCCCGGTACAGGTGCAGAATGGAAGGAAAAACCGGCTGACGGCATTTCTGACAGATGTCTGCTTTGTATGGCTCTACCTGGCAGGTATGACTTTCTGGCTGGAGAGTTCCCTGCAGCTTGATATCTCTATTGGAATCTGTCTGCTGGCGGCGCTGGCTGCAGCCCTGCTTCAGCAGCTGGCAGCCGGTGGATGGTCAGAGAATGGTGCCGGAAGACGATGGCTTGGAATTCTGAGCTGGTGTGGTGCCCTGGCGGTGATCGCCCTGGTGGCACATCAGATGTGGCTCAGTGGTATCCATCAGATCTGCAATCATGCAGTTGACATGCTGGGGCATCGTTTTCCGTACCTGTTTTCATCCTATGCTGTGACCGTGGACACTTCTGTCGCACGGTATCTGGCAGTGCTCTGGGTGATGTTTTTGCTGGCACTGGCAGGCGGGTATCTGGTGCGCAGTGGAAATCGGATACTGCTTGGTATGCAGATTGTCTGTATGCTGGTTTTGCAGCTGGTGACAGGTATTGGTCCGGTGCAGATCCGCAGCTTTGTCCCGGTGTTGTGCTGTCTGATCGCTGTGTGGATGCGGGGGCATGGAGAACAGATTGCCGCAGGCAGACAGCGTCTGGCGGCACTGCAGAATGTTATCGGACTGGCTGTTCTGGCAGTTATCGTTCTGGCAGCTGGCAGTCTGACATTAGGAAAACTGGTGCCACAGGATGGGACGGTATTGTCGGATTGGAAAGCAGCAGCCGTGGAAAAAATCCGGGATCTTCGCTACGGAGGCAGTAATGAAGTGCTTCCGGACGGAAGTTTTTCCGGACTGGGTTCCTTTCAGCCGAAGGGGGATGCAGTGCTGACGGTGACAATGAGCCAGCCGGAATCTTATTATCTGCGAGGCTTTATCGGAAGTGATTACACCGGGGATGGTTGGAAAGATACGGATGCGGTGAAACTCTGGAAAAGCCGGGATTTATTTTACTGGCTTCATCGGGACGGTTTTTACGGACAGGAGACATTGTCAGATGCGGCCTTGATTTTTGGCAGTGAGGAAGACCGGACGCAGAAGAATAACATAACCGTGAAAAACACCGGTGGCAGCTCCAGATACTATTATGTGCCGTATGAGCTGGATAGCAGTGCAGATTCCGGTGTACAGGCAGCACTGGGCGAACAGAAAATCGGAGACAGTACCATCATAGCAGACGGACTGCGGGGACAGCGGCAATATACATACCAGGCACTGCTGCCACAGATTACAAAATATCCGGTCTATACCACAGCATTGCTGGATGCAGACGCACTGGACGAGGCAGGCAAAAATTATCAGAATCTGGAATCTTATTAAAATGAATTTGTATATCATACCTACCTGGATATGCCGGAGCGGATCCAACGAACACTTTCTTCTCTGCTCGGGGAAGCCAAGATTCCGGAGGGCGAGAAACATGTGGACTATTCAGAGGCAAAGGAGAATATCCTGTATCTTCTGACATCGGCTTATACGGATAGCAATCAGCTGGATGAGCGCTGGACAGGAGATGATTTTATCTTTGATTTTCTGCAGATTTCACAGAAAGGATATTCCGTTCATTTTGCAAGTGCAGCGACCATGATGTTTCGTTATTACGGAATCCCGGCACGATATGTGGAAGGATATCTGATCACGCCGGAGGATGCACAGGCGATGACAGCCGGAGAACCGTATGTGGTGGATGATACGCATGCACATGCCTGGGTAGAATATTATCAGGATGGTGTGGGCTGGCTGCCGTTTGAGACGACACCGTCCTATCTGGATATTATGAACAAGGCGGAGGATTATCAGAATATCAGCGGCGTGTCCGGCGGAAGTTCCCAGGATGAACAGGATATGGAGCAGCAGGAGGAAGAGAAACAGGAGGAAGAAGAACCGGATGAGAAGATTGACTGGGTACAGGTGATTCTGATTCTGCTGGTGATCGGCATCTGTGTGTTGCTTCTTGTAATGATTGCATTCCTGATGTGGGTACTGATACAGCGGCATAAGAGCAGGGTGCTGAAACGGAAGTTTGATGATGAGAATGCCGGAGAGGCAGTCAGAGCCATGTATGAATATACCATGAATATTCTGGCGGCAGCCGGATTAAATATCCGGAATACTTCCCTGTATCGGTATGAGAAGCAGATCGCAAAGATGTTTGACGAAGAAACCGCAGCGGAGTATCATCATATTGTAGATATCCGTCAGGAAGCGGTGTACAGCAGCAATGAGATGACGCCGGAGCAGAAGGCGCAGATGATGGCCTTCAAGGAGAAAATTTGGAAGCGGATCTACACAAATGGAACTCTGATACAGAAACTGCAGTTGAAATATATTTATTTCTTATAGGGAACAGGAAGCGGGAGACAGCAATGAGGAAAAAACAGAAGATTTCAAAAGTGAAGAGAATAGGAACGTGCCTGGTGGCATGTATCATGATCGCGGCGATGACCATTACTTCTGTGCCCCTGTTTCAAACGGAAGTCCGGGCGGCGGGAGTATCCAATCCCTGGGACGGAAGCAGCAGGGAAGTACCGGAGACGGATGAAGACGGTACTTATCTGATCCATAACGGTGCGCAGCTTGCCTGGTTTGCAGATCAGGTCAACAGCGGAAATGGTGAGATCAACGCGAGACTGGAAGATTATATTTATCTGAATAAGTATAATACCTCCCACAAATGGGTGATCATCGGAGACAGCCAGGAGCATCCGTACAAGGGAACCTTTGACGGAAACGGACAGAAAATTGTGTACATGAATGTGGAGATCAATGGGAATATGCCGGAAAAACGCTATGCGGGTCTGTTTGGCGTCATCGACGGCGGAAGTGTCCGCAACCTGACAGTGCTTGGAAAAGTCATGAGTAACTATGCAAGCTATACCACCGACGGGGCCAACGACCAGTTTTACTCCGGAAGCGGCGGTGTGGCCGGTTATCTGAAAAACGGAAGTATCGTAAACTGTGTAAACTATACGAGAACCACCATGGAGGGAGATGCCCTGTATCGAAATGCGGGCGGTATCGCCGGTATCAGCGAGGGCGTGATCTCCCGGTGTGAAAACTATGGAAAGATATCCACCACGGTAGTGATCGCGCAGAACCATGTAGGTGGTATCGTGGGTCTGGTGTCCGGTGCCAATGCGGAAGTAACCACCAGTGTCAACCATGCCAATGTGCAGGGATATTATTGTGTGGGCGGTATTGCCGGAGCGGTAAAAGCCGGAGCGGAAGTACACCTGAGTGCCAATTACGGCGATGTCAAGGGTAACGGTATCATCGGCGGTGGGGCAGGACGGGTGTCCACCACCGGTATGTACAGCAATGGTACCGCAAAAGAATGTGCGGTTTACGATGTCTATAACTTAGGTCTGGTCAGTGGCTATGGAACCACTGCCGGAAGTGAGATGGGCGGTATCGTGGGCGAAGCCGGATATGAGAACTGGAAGCAGGAGGCACTGCCTCCGATGCCGGTGATTGAGCGGGCCTATTCCGTGCCGATCAGCAGTGGTGTGGCCAGAAACGGCGGCATCATCGGTTATCTGCTGAGCGGATGTTATGGAACGGTATATGCCATCAGTTCTTCCGGTTACGGACCGAATGTGGTGGGAGCCACTAATAACCGTGCAGTGAAGATCCTCGGAGAAGCACGGAAAGTGACAGAAGCTGAAATGAAAGGGGAAGTGGTGCTGGAAAAACTCGGCAGCGCATTTACCGCTTCCAATGCGTATGATACGGAGAACAAAGGATATCCGAAACTGGCATGGCAGAGTCTGCCATCCGAACTGTTGGATCGTATGGATGCGGCACAGTTGGAACTGAGTGGCTGGCTCACAGAGAACAACCGGAAAAAATATGGCAAGAATTATGTCAAGATTGAATCTCTGGTCAAAACATACAAAGAAAAACTGTCAGCGGTAGCCTCTGAGGAAGAACTGGATCAGGTCATGAAGGAAGCCAGAGAGAAACTGACCGCCATCAAGCCGGGGGTCGGACAGGATACGGATCTGGCGGATGCCATTGACAATGGTATTATCGCCCTGGAAGAGTATCACAAGCGTCTGGTGAAAGAAAATCCGGATCTGACAGATGACCAGAAGCTGCAGCTGGAGAATGTGCTGACAGCATGGAAAGAAAAACTGGAGACAGCAGAGTCTGAGGATGATGTGCGGCTTCTGGTGCGTGACGGAAAAGATGCATTGGAAGATGAGATTGCATCATTTACTGCAGATAAGAAACTGGAAGAAGTCCGTGCCAATGCGGTACAGGTACTGACAGATTACCGTGCGTCTGAGACTTACGATGTGGTATGGATGCACAAGATCAAACTGGTTCGGGATGGATTTATCAGTGACCTGCAGAAAGCACAGACAGTGGTAGAACTGAACAAGCTGCTGGAGCAGGCGAAAAATGAGATCGACGCCATCATCGACCAGATTCCGGAGACCGGAGCCTGGGATGGTGTGACAAAGACAGAGCCGAAGGCCGATGAAAACGGAGTTTACCAGATCACCAGCGCTGATGAGCTGGCATGGTTTGCAGATCAGGTCAACCAGGGAAAAGGAAGCCTGAATGCCGTGCTCTGTAACGATATCAGTCTCGGTGGAAAATACTGGACACCGATTGGAAAGAGTGCGGATAAG
>ERZ1673747.2878-NODE-2878-length-12027-cov-17.254678_pt1 | contig 12027 bp, 10 predicted proteins | sample MGYA00580220_ERZ1673747 | MGnify/ENA primary metagenome ERZ1673747 (study PRJEB41218, sample SAMN15661769) | gut metagenome | host: Homo sapiens | place: Canada: London | collected 2015-08-20/2019-03-30 | study: EMG produced TPA metagenomics assembly of... | reverse complement strand
TATGGAAACAGCTTAAAAGACTCCTCCTCCCGAAGGCTCATCACTGCCAGTACCACAGCGACCAGTGCTACCAGCATGGAGGACACTCCTGCACTTCCAAGGTACATGCTTCCATTTCCGCCATGATGAAATGAATTTACAATTACATAAATAAAAATTGCAATCGAAAGCACAGCCAGAAAAAAAGCTACAATTCCCTTTTTTGACTGTGTCTTCTCTGTAAACTTATATCCGTATTTTCTACGTCTTCTCTGTGCCATAATGATACCCTGCCACTCATATTCTTTTTCTTACTTTTCCATGTACGATTCGCAGATCCATAAAAATCTGCTTCTTACTTATTCACTATATGCCTTGCTTTTTCATATCTTTTCCACAAATAAAGCAATCCTTTGTACACCAGATAACCAAGCAGTCCACCGATCGTGTTCAAAAACAGATCATCCACATCAAAACTACCCACCTTAAACACAAGCTGAAGCAGTTCCACAAGCAGACTCAGTTCAAAACTGTATAGCACCGTCATCCACACATTTCTGCATCTTTTTGAATAGATCGGCAAAAATGAACCAAAAGGCATAAATGCAATGATATTTCCCCAGATATTGAGCACTACAGCCTGCCATCCAAGCACATGCCGGTATTTGACAAACCGCATGATCTCATGAAACGGAATCAGATTGTAATGATACGCTCTCTCTGAATAAGTCCGCCCCATCTCCTCGGAAAAAAAGAGGAAATAGAACAGCACAGCGAAATAAATCAGAAAAAACACGAATGCCAGTACCCGGTGCTTACCTTTCCGTATCAACGGGCAGCGCTCGCTGCCTTTCTTATTTGCATCCATATTCTTCGTAGTATTTGTCAATAGCGGCTTTGATCTCATCGTTGATCACGACTCTGCCATTGTGTTCTCTGTTGTAAAGGTACTCTGTCACCTCTGCCATTGTGACAATTGCTTTTCCTTCAAAACCGTATTTTTCTTTGATCTCATCCAGCGCACTTACTTTTCCGCCCTGTCCGACTTCCATACGGTTTAAACTTACCATAAGACCAACGATCTCAACGTCTGCTGCTCCTCTTACTTTTGGAACAGTCTCTTCCATGGATTTTCCGGAAGTGGTCACGTCCTCGATCATGACAACTCTGTCACCGTCTTTCAAGCTGCTTCCGAGGAAACCGCCCTTGTCAGCTCCGTGGTCTTTTGCTTCCTTTCTGTCTGAGCAGTAACGGACTTCTTTTCCATATAATTCACTGTATGCGATCGCTGTGACAACCGCAAGTGGGATTCCCTTATATGCCGGTCCGAAGAGCACGTCGAAATCATCTCCATAGTTGTCATGGATTGCCTTTGCATAGTACTCTCCAAGTCTCTTTAACTGGGAACCTGTCACATAGGCTCCTGCATTCATGAAAAATGGGGATTTACGTCCACTTTTCAACGTAAAATCTCCAAATTTTAAAACATCACTCTCTACCATAAAATCGATAAATTCGCTCTTATAACTCTCCATCTTGTCATTTCCTCCTGATCTTTATTTCCTGTGATCCATTATTTTCTCTCTGGCATTTGTTTCTTATTCATGCACTGCGCCAACCAGATCCCTGATGTCTGCAACCTGATAACGCTCCATATAATCCCTGATTCCTGCGACGATCTCCTCTGTCACATGCGGATTCGTGAAATTTGCGGTACCTACAGATACTGCGGTAGCTCCTGCAAGGATCATTTCAATCGCATCCTCTGCATTCATGATCCCACCCATTCCGACGATCGGCAGTCTGACTGCCTGGGCAGTCTGATAAACCATGCGGACAGCGACCGGGTGAATGGCCGGACCTGACATGCCGCCTGTCTTATTGGCAAGCACAAACTTCTGGCGGTTGATATCGATCTTCATGCCTGTGATGGTGTTGATCAGCGACAGTCCGTCTGCGCCTCCTGCCTCTGCCGCCCTCGCCATCTCTGTAATATCTGTCACATTCGGGGAAAGCTTCATGATGACCGGCTGTGCAGCATGTTTTTTCATTTCCTTTGTGATAGCTTCTACTGCTTTTGGATCCTGACCAAATGCAATTCCACCCTCTTTGACATTCGGGCAGGAAATGTTGATTTCTAAAAGGTCTACCGGCTGGTCGCTCAACCGTTCCACTACTTCAATATATTCCTCTGTGGAATGTCCACATACATTCACCATGATTTTTGTATCAAACTGTTTTAAAAAAGGAATGTCGCGCTCCACAAAAAGATCAATTCCAGGGTTCTGAAGTCCTACTGCATTTAACATACCGCCATATACTTCTGCGACACGCGGTGTCGGATTTCCCGGCCATGGAACATTTGCAACACCTTTTGTCACAACAGCTCCCAATTTATTCAGATCCACAAACTCTGCATACTCTGCACCGGAACCAAACGTACCGGAAGCAGTCATGACAGGATTGTTTAAGGTTACTCCACATAAATCTACTTTCATGTTCATTAGAATTCTACCTCCTCTGCACGGAATACAGGTCCTTCTTTACAGATTCGTTTGTTCTTCACGTTGCTGTGTGCGTCTTTTTCTTTTGACTGACATACACAGGCAAGGCACGCACCAATACCGCATGCCATACGCTCCTCCATGGAGATCCAGCACTCGATGTGATTTTTCTCTGCATATTCTTTTAAGGCACGAAGCATTGGCATTGGTCCGCAGGCATAAATAATCTCTGCGTCCAGTCCATTTTCACGGATCGCATCCAAAACATTTCCCTCAGTTCCTGCGCTTCCATCCTCGGTTGCCACGTAAACTTTGCCCTGCTTTTTAAACTCATCCATCAAAAACAGCTCATCGCGGAATCCTAACACAATCTGTTTCTCACAGTTTAACTCTTTTGCAAGCTGTAACATTGGAGGTATTCCTATTCCGCCTCCGATCAAAAAGGCTTTTTTCTCTTTCTTTGGGAATCCATTTCCAAGAGGCCCTACAATGCGAAGCTGTGCGCCTGTATGCATGCCAGAAAATTCTGCTGTTCCTTTCCCTGCTACACGATACACCAGACGGATTGCGCCATCCTTTTTATCAATCTCACAAATACTGATCGGTCTTGGAAGCAGTCTGCTTCCATCATTACAATAAACAGAAACAAACTGTCCTGCTTTCGCATGTGCTGCAATCTGGTCAGTGTGCAGCCACATACTGTAAATATCATCTGCGATTTCTTCCTGACGGATGATGATCGCTGTCTCTTCAAATTTTTCTGCCATCTTTGTACTTCCTCGCTTTTTCACTCTCTCAACTACTTTACATTCTTACTTCAAATGTTTGCCTCTGTAGCTCTTAATATGGTGTGTTCCTATGCTTCTGCCTCGTAAACAACACGTCCATCCACGATGGTTGCCATCACTTTTCCGGTTACTTCTCTTCCGTCAAACGGTGTGTTGCGTCCTTTACTTGCAAATTTCGTTTTGTCAATCTTATATGTTTTTTCCGGATCAAAAATCACGATGTCAGCAATTTTGCCCGGCTGGATATCGCCCTTGTCAATTCCAACAATCTTTGCCGGGTTATAGCTCATCTTCTCTGCCATCTGCATCGGTGTGAGATAGCCCTGCAACACAAGTTCTGAGTAAGTGAGGCATGCAGCTGTCTCAAGTCCAACGATTCCAAACGGCGCTTTTTTCATGGAGGTGTTTTTCTCCTCAAATGTATGCGGTGCATGGTCTGTGGAGATCACATCCATAATGTTGTCACGCAGCCCTTCTTTTAATGCCTGCACATCTTCTCTGGAACGAAGTGGCGGATTCATTTTAAAGTTTGTATCCGCATCCGCGTCGATCGCAAGTTTTTTCTCCTGATCGATGGATGGTTCAATTTTATGGATATCATCCGAGGTCAGTGTAAAATGATGTGGGCATACTTCTGCTGTCACCTTTGTCTTTTCCATCTTCGCATGTTGTACCATTTTTACTGAATCTCTTGTTGAGCAGTGACACAAATGTAATTTTGCACCGGTATCCCTGCTTAACATAATATCTCTTGCTACAATGATATCTTCTACTGAATTGGTGATTCCCTTTAACCCAAGTTCTTTGGAATGCGCATCCTCATTCATAACGCCGCCGTTTACAAGGTTGATGTCCTCACAGTGGGCAAGTACCGGGATATCGAGTTCTGCCGCAATCTCCATCGCCTCACGGTAAAGTTCGGAATTCATAACGGATCTGCCATCTTCACTGATCGCCGGAATTCCCGCTTCGTACATGCCGCGGATGTCTGCTAATTCTTTTCCCTGCTGTCCTTTTGTGATGGCTCCCACCTGTAAAACATTCACGACACCAACTGTTTTTGCTTTATTTTGCACGTATTTCACAACATCCGGATTATCTACCACCGGCTTTGTGTTCGGCATTGCAAGGATAGTTGTGTATCCGCCGTGTGCCGCCGCATTACAGCCTGTCTCGATCGTCTCTTTCTGCTCCTGTCCCGGATCTCTCAAATGCACATGCATATCAATAAATCCCGGCATAACATAGCAGCCTTTTGCATCGATCACACGGTCTGCCTTTGCCTTGATGTTTTTTTCCATTTTTACGACTTTTCCATCCTCGGCGAGAATGTCTGCCACTTCGTCTGTCTCTGTCGCCGGATTGATGACATGTCCGTTTTTAATCAATAATATCATTTTTATTGTTCCTTTCTTCCCAGATAAACTACATTTGTCATTTTTATAATTTTGCATAAATTTCCATTGGCACGTAAGCACGGATATAGATTCCATCCTCACGGTATTCTTCTTCCAACAGTTCACCGGATTTGCGGACAAGCTGGATCACGCCTGCATTTGCATACGGCACTGTCCGCTCCACGAGGATTTTATTTTCACGCAGGAGCTCGGATAAAAGATTCTTTAATTCCTCTAACCCGGTTCCATTTTTCGCTGAGATCGGCAGCGTATGATCTGCTTTAAAATCATGCAGCGGCTCGCTGTCCATCCTTGCATCCTGCTTGTTGAACAGCGTGATCACCGTCTTGTCTTTCACATCCAGATTTGCCAGTGTCTCATATACGATCAGCATCTGCTTCTCATGCTGCGGATTGGAAGTATCTACCACATGTAAAATATAGTCTGCGTATTTTGCCTCCTCCAGCGTGCTTTTAAATGCCTCGATCAGATGATGCGGCAGTTTGCGGATAAATCCGACGGTATCTGTCACCAATATCTGCTGCTGTCCCGACAGTTCCAGCACTCTTGTGGTAGGATCAAGCGTTGCAAATAGCTTGTCCTCCTCCAGAACTCCGGCATTGGTCAGTGTATTGATAAGTGTTGATTTTCCTGCATTTGTGTATCCCACGATCGCAGCCACCGGCATCTGATTTTTTTCCCGCTGTGCACGGGTGATATCACGGTGCTGCCGTACTTCTTTCAATTCCCGGTTCAGCTGTGCGATCCGGTCTTTGATGAGTCGTCTGTCGATTTCCAGCTTTTTCTCACCCGGACCTCTCGTACCGATTCCGCCTCCAAGTCTTGACATGGAGCGCCCAAGTCCGGTCAGCCTGCTCAGACGGTATTTTAACTGTGCCAGTTCCACCTGGATTTTTCCCTCACTGGTAGTTGCTCTTGCTGCAAAAATATCCAGAATGATCAAAGTACGATCCATCACTTTTGTATCCAGCATGTCTTCCAGATTGCGAAGCTGCGCCGGGGAAAGTTCATCGTCACACACAATTCCGGTTGCACCAAGTTCCTCCACAAGTAACTTTAATTCCGCCACCTTTCCAGAACCGATATAAGTTCCCGGATGAATGAGTTCCCGCTTCTGGATCATGGTTCCGACCACCGTTGCTCCTGCTGTTTTTACCAGTTCTGCAAGCTCTGCAACAGAATCCTCTGCGTCATCTCCATCCTGCTCACTCACGCCTACAAGAATTACTTTTTCTTCTATCTCTTCTATTTTAAATGCTTCTGCCATTCTATTCTCCGTTATTGTTTCCTGTGGTCTCTTTTATTGTGCCGGTGTCTGCGCCTCTTCTGGTGTCTGCGCCTCTTCCGGTGTCTGTGTATCTTCCACTGTCTGCGTATCCTCTGTCACGGCTTCCTCTGTATTCTCCACAGGCGCTGTCTGTTCCATACGGTTTTTCAGGAAAATATATTCACGCTGCGCACTCGCATCATCCGGATAAACCTGTACATACTCTTGTACCACGTTCCATGCAGAATTAAAATCGGATGTATATTCATAACAAATGATGAGATTCTGCATCAGTTCTCTTCTGTTTGTCACATTTTCCATAGCAATACCCTGCTCTAAATAGGTGAGTGCACCGGAATAGTTTCCTTTTGCCATCTCAATTTCCCCGAGTGCATTCATCGCCTGGGAATCTGCGCTTCCTGAGTTTACATAATTCTGATAATAAACCTCTGCGTTTTCAGGATCACCCTGTGCCTCATACACCTGTGCAATGTAAAGATTTGCGATGACGCTCTCCTTATCTAAAGCCGACTTCAACTCTGTCTGGGCATTGTCGTACTGTCCAAGATAATAGTAAATTCTTCCGCGCCATGCATAATCTCCGGCACTGTTGCCTTTGATATCAAATGCTTTCTTTAAGTATTCTTCCCCTTTTTCCGTCATATCATAAGCAGAAAGATTCTCGTAAATGTTGACATAAAGTTCGTAATCGCTGCTGTTATTTTTTACTGCCTTATCAAAATCCGAAACGGCACCCTCGGTATTCCCCTGTTTCAGATAAACACAGCCGCGCAGATAATAAGCGTCTGCTGCCTTTTTGTCATAATCAATGATCGCTGTGTAAGTGTCCACTGCCCCTGCCGGATCACCACCGGCATACTGTGCCGCTGCCTTATAGTAGCAGATATCTAATTCGTTCTCTGTGATTTTCCCAATGCACTGTCCCAGAGCACTGTTAAACGCATCCACGGCTCCTGCGTAATCGCCGTTTTCCATCGCATTGATTCCAATCTGACGGTAAGCAGTCTGGTTTTCTTTGCGCTCATTGGTACAGCCTGTCATAAGTGTAAAGCTTAACAGGGTAAGCGCTGTGGTATATGTAAATTTATTTTTATTCATGAAATTAAGTCCTCTGTTAATTTTGTCCACAGTGCACGCCCATGAAATCAAAGATTTCATGGGCTCACGGGCATTCGCCCTATCAGTCATCAAAAATATCAAATACATCGTGCAAGCACTGCATTTGATATTTTTTCCTCCTGACACTGCTCATTGCTTTATGCACATTATAAATCATACGCCCAAATATTCCAAGCAATTTATAAAACAGATTCCTTCATTTCCCTGCCAGCATTACTGTGCATAGTTTTCTCCTTCCGCAGTATCTGGCACTGTTTCACTGCCTACTCCCATTATATGTGTTGTTGGCAGATTTTACAACACACAAAAAAGAGGCGCACACCGCACTTTACATACGGCGCACGCCACTTTGTATATAGATCATATACTCCCCTAATTTTACTGATGCTGAATTTTACAGATGCCAGATATCGTTACATTCACAGATGCTCTGCGAATGTAACGTTCGCAGCTCTCATGAATAGTTTTGCTTCGCAAAAGGAGAGCTGCTCACACCTGAATCATTTTCTTACGCACCAGAACAGCAAGTGTTCTGGTGCTGAATTTTATAAATGCCAGATGTCCTCGTTGTACTGTGCAATGGTTCTGTCAGATGAGAAAAAGCCTGCCTGGCTCATGTTTACGAGCATTTTTTTCGCCCATGCCATACGGTCTTCGTAATCTGCAAAGATGCGCTCTTTTGCTGCAACATATTCCTCGAAATCCGGTAATGTCATAAACCAGTCTTTGTTTAATAATTCATTGTAGAGACGCTCTAAGTTTTCTCTGCATCCGACTGCCATCATCTCATCACTCACGATGAAGTCGATCGCACGTCTGATGTTCTCATCATTGTCATAGTAGCTTCTGGAAACATAATCTGCTTTTGCATAGTGCTCGATCACCTGCTCAGATGTCTCACCGAAGATGTAAATGTTATCGTCCCCAACGAACTGATGCATCTCAACGTTTGCACCGTCCATAGTACCGATCGCTACTGCACCGTTTAACATGAATTTCATGTTGGATGTTCCGGATGCCTCTTTGGAAGCAAGGGAAATCTGCTCATGGATATCTGCTGCCGGGATTAATTTTTCAGCTAATGTTACATTGTAGTTTTCTACCATAACAACTTTTAAGTATGGAGAAACCTCAGGATCTTTGCTGATCAGTTCCTGTAAGCAAAGGATCAGATGAATGATATCTTTTGCAATGACATAAGCCGGAGCTGCCTTTGCACCGAAAATAACAGTGATCGGGCGAGCCGGTTTTTTGCCTGCTTTGATCTCAAAATATTTGTGGATCACATAGAGTGCGTTCATCTGCTGTCTCTTATACTCATGCAATCTCTTGATCTGGATATCGTAAATAGAGTTCTCGTTTAACTCGATACCCTGTGTTTTTGCAAGATAATCTTTTAATTCTGCTTTCTTTGCATTTTTAACATCAAGAATCTTCTGCAATACTGTTTCATCATTTACAAATGCACCTAATTTTTCAAGTTCGGTTGCATCTTTCTTGAAGCCGTCACCGATCAGAGATTCAAATAATGCGGTGAGTTCCGGATCACAGTGTAATAACCAGCGGCGGAATGTGATACCGTTTGTCTTGTTGTTGAACTTCTCAGGATAGATCTTGTAGAAGTTATTCAGTTCAGAGTTCTTTAAAATCTCTGTGTGAAGGTATGCAACACCGTTGATGCTGTAGCCGTAATGGATATCCATGTGTGCCATATGGACACGTCTCTCATCATCGATAATTGCTACGGATTTATCATCGAATTTTTTCACAACACGGCTGTTTAATTCGTAAATGATCGGCATCAACTGTGGAACTGCTTTCTCCAGGAAATGGATTGGCCATTTTTCCAGAGCTTCTGCTAAAATAGTATGGTTTGTGTAAGCACATGTTTTGGATACAATATCAATTGCCTCATCCATTAAGATTCCACGTTCCATTAATAAACGGATCAGTTCAGGAATTACCATACTTGGATGTGTATCATTGATCTGAACTACTGCGTACTCATTTAATTTGTGTAAATCGCCGCCTCTTGCAAGTGTCTCATCGATGATCAGTCTTGCTGCATTGCTTACCATGAAGTACTGCTGGTAAACACGGAGGATACGTCCCTTATCATCAGAATCATCCGGATATAAGAATAATGTAAGGTTCTTTTTGATGTCCTCTTTATCGAAATCAATTCCCTCACCAACCAGGCTTTCATCTACGGTCTCCACATCGAATAAATGAAGCTTTGTGGTACGGTTGTTATATCCTAATACATCAATATCGTACATTCTGGACTGCAGATTGAATCCGCCGAACTGAATGGTGTATGCTCTATCTGTCTTTGTCAGCCAGCTCTCTTTCTCGATCCATGGGTTTGGAGTCTCATGCTGGAGATTGTTCTCAAATACCTGTTTGAATAATCCGTAGTGGTAATTTAAACCAACACCGTCACCGTTTAAACCAAGTGTAGCGATAGAGTCAAGGAAACATGCTGCAAGACGTCCAAGTCCACCATTTCCCAAAGATGGTTCCGGCTCAACCTCCTCGATCTCTGCAAGGCTCTTGCCATTGTCTGCCAGTAATTTTTTTACATCGTCATAAATTCCAAGATTGATCAGGTTGTTGGATAATAATTTTCCGATCAGGAATTCTGCTGAAATATAATATAATTTTCTTTTTCCCTCGTTGCTGACTTTCTCCTCTGCCATTCCTTTTGTCATTTCAAGTAAAGAGAAGTATAATTCTTTGTTACTGCACTGGGAAATTGCTTTTCCTGTTCTTTTTGTTACGATTTCCTGTAAATTCATGATTTACTCCTTTCCTTGCGCCTGTTGGCGAAAGCTTATTGTATTGTCCGCCGCATTTTCTGCCGCAGTTGTTTTCGTGTTTTTTCGTAAAACCGATGTTTTATGATTAATATTATATTCAGGTACACCATTTTATTCTTGTAATATTCCATACAAAAGTGGTACAATCCTATCATGTTATAAATGATGTATTATTTTAGCCTCTTTAAAATTGTGTAAACATAACAAAATGAGCACCTTGTTTTTGTGCACTTTTCAATCATGTTGTTTTATTTTCCGGATTGCAGCGCAAAGTGCATGTTTTCGGCACAATAAAATCATCACAAAGGAGTATGTACCTTATGAATATACTGGAATACGAAAATTATCAGGAAAAAATCTCCCATGGAAACCCTTTATTTCCATATATCACTTATCTGTGTTCTATCCCACTGGATTTTTCTTATGTGCCAATCCACTGGCATGACGAAATGGAGATTATCTATATAAAGAAGGGACACGGCATTATCACCGTGGACTTCATACAATACCAGGTCAGTGCCGGAACGCTCGCACTTATCATTCCGGGACAATTACATTCGATTGAACAATACGAAAACGAAAGTATGGAATATGAAAATATTATTTTTCATCCGCAGATTCTTTTATCCAAGCAGACCGACACCTGCAGCACTGACTATTTTTCCCCGCTGATGGATGGAACGCTCACAATTCCGGTACTCTATCAGCCCGGTGATCCCTATTACAAAGAGATTTCCGCCTGTGTCGATGCAAACGATGAAATCAGCAAAACCAATCCGCCAGCTTACCAGCTTTTCATCAAAAGCCAGCTTTTCATGCTTTTTTATATTCTTTTCAACAAGTGCAGTTCCAGAAATGCCCAGAAAAAAGATTATAAGTCTCTGGAAAAAATGAAATTGATCTTAAAATTTGTGGAAAATAATTACATGGAAAAAATCACGATTGAAGATGTAGCAAAAGAAGTTAATTTAAGCCAGTCACATTTTATGAAATATTTTAAAAATACGATGGGAACCTCCTTTATCGACTATCTGAATGAATACCGGCTGACGATGGCTTCCAGACTTTTGATTTCCTCCGATTCTTCGATTTTAGATATCGCAGCGGAAGTGGGATTTGATAATCTTTCCTATTTTAACCGGTCGTTCAAAAAACGCTTCCAGCAGACCCCGAGGGAATACCGGAAGCGTTATGCACAGCCGTAACTAAGATTATCATATAACATAATATCCTACAATACCGCAGACAATCCCTGCCAGCGCGCCCACAATGATATCCTTTGGCTCATGCACTCCGACCAGCACGCGCACAATGCCCAGAAGCAAACCAATGATTCCGAGCAGTACCCCTGCTCCCGGATGCTCATAAAAAATCGTCATCGCAATAATAAAAACAGAAAATACATGCCGGCTTGGAAATGATTTTCCTTTTGTGTCTTTTTCCAGTACCGGCGGCATGTCAAATTTTTCATACGGTCTTGGCGCATTGATGATTTTCCGGACAACGGAAAGTCCCACGAAGGACACTGCCGGAACGAGTATCGCCCGCCAGAGCCACGGATTTTTGTCCGTAAACAGCATGAAAAGATAGAGCGGATACACGCAGAATACCAGTGCTGTCAGCATATGATTCAGACTCGTCACACGCTTCGCCCGTTCCTGATTGCTCCGAAGCGGTTCTGTAATTTTGATATACTGTTCTTTTGTCATAGCAAAAAATCATTTCCTTCCCGGTAATTGTTTTATCAATCTATGGTTTGAGATTATCTTAATATTACACTTCGCTTCCGATGACTGCAAGCACTGCCCCTATAAAAATAAAGAAATCAGACACATTAAAAATAATCCTCCGAAACCATTTCGGTCCGGTCTGGAACCGCACATAATCCACGACATGGTGCTTTGTATAGCGGTCATATAAATTGCTCAGTCCGCCGCCGGCTAACATGGCAAGTCCAGTTTTTTTGAGTTCTTTTCCAGTCATCCGCATTGCAAAATAATAAATGACTGCCACAAAAGCCATAATGACACTGTGTATCACAGTCATGGCTTTCGGGTGTTTTGCGAGAAGATTTAACGTTGCACCTTTGTTGTAGAACTTCTCTATGCAGAT
>ERZ1673747.2866-NODE-2866-length-12118-cov-12.937329_pt1 | contig 12118 bp, 2 predicted proteins | sample MGYA00580220_ERZ1673747 | MGnify/ENA primary metagenome ERZ1673747 (study PRJEB41218, sample SAMN15661769) | gut metagenome | host: Homo sapiens | place: Canada: London | collected 2015-08-20/2019-03-30 | study: EMG produced TPA metagenomics assembly of... | reverse complement strand
GCAAGTTCTGAAGAAGCAGCGAGTGTTAAAGCAGCAAATGCAGTAGATGGTAATACATCATCACGTAGTTCTCGTTGGGGAAGTGATGTTGGAAATGGACCAGATTGGATCTATGTTGATTTAGGTGAAAGAATGAATGTCAATACGGTTAAGGTATTCTGGGAAACACGTAAAGCAACAGCTTATAAGATTCAAATTGCTGATACTGAATCTACGCCTCAAGAAAGTGATTGGCAAACAGTTAAAGAATTTAAAGATCGTCCAAAATCTTTAACAGAAAAAATTGTTTTAGATCAAATCTATAAAGCAAGATATGTGCGTTTATATGTTGATTCACATACTTCAGAAGATCCAGATGGTGGTATTGCTTGGAATACGATTTCTATTTATGAATTAGAAGTTTATGGTGGAAATCCTGATGAAAAAATGTCAATGAGTGATGTTTTAAATGAAATTCAAGTAGAAACACCAAAAACTGGAGATAAAAAGTTAAAAGTCACTTTACCAGAAGTTGAAGGTTATACTGTTGAATATAATGGTACTGATTTTGAACAAATCATTGATGAAGATTTAACAATTTATCAACCTATTAGTGATAAAGATGTTAAAGTATCATTCAAGATTACAGATAATGATACAAATGATTATAAATTCAAAGAAATTGCTGTTACAGTTCCAGGTAGTCAAAAAAATGATGAAACAGCGAATAAAGCACCAAATGTTTTACCAGAATTAGCTGAATGGAATGGTGGACATGGAAACTATACAGTTTCTAAAGGAGCAAGAATTGTTTATAAAGATAGCTCACTTCAAAAAACTGCAGAAGCACTTGCTAATGATTATGAAGATATTACTGGAAAAAGTATTGCTGTTGTAAAAGGCGAAAGCAAAACAGGAGATATTACTTTAGCTCTTACAAAAGATAAATCGTTAGGGTTACAAGATGAAGGATATTTAATGGATATTGATGATTCAATCAATATTAAAGCTGAAACAACAACAGGGGCTTATTGGGCAACCAGAACGATTTTACAAAGTATTAAACAATCAGGAAATGTTCCTTGTGGGACAACAAGAGATTATCCACTTTATAAAGTAAGAAGTTTTATTTTAGATGTTGGACGTAAAACATTTACAATGGATTATTTAAAACAAATTGTTAAACAAATGTCATGGTATAAAATGAACGATTTCCAAGTTCACTTAAATGATAACTTAATTCCAATTGAAAGTTTAGCTGATCCAATGACAGGTTATTCAGCATTTAGATTAGAATCAGATGTTAAAAAAGGTGGAAACAATGGCTTAAATCAACAAGATTTAACAAGTACAGATTTATTCTATACAAAAAAAGAATTTAAAGATTTTATTAAGGATTCAAGAGATTATGGGGTAGATATTGTACCAGAAATCGATACTCCAGCACATTCATTAGCACTTACAAAAGTAAGACCTGATTTAAGACATGGGACAAACGGACGTGAAAACGATCATTTGGCTTTAAGAGATAAATATGATGAATCATTAGAATTTGTACAAAGTATTTTTGATGAATATATGACAACAAGTGATCCTATTTTCGATGAACAAACAACAGTTCATGTGGGTGCAGATGAATATAATGCAGACAAAGAAGCTTATCGTCGATTCTCAGATGATATGTTAAAATATGTACAAAATTCAGGAAGAACAGCACGTATTTGGGGAAGTTTAACTCAATGTTCAGGAAAAACTCCGGTTAGAAGTAAAGATGTTCAAATGAATTTATGGAACTTTGGTTATGCGAATATGGATCAAATGTATGAACAAGGTTATGATTTAATTAACTGTAATGATGCACAATATTATATTGTTCCTAATGCTGGATATTACTATGATTATTTAAATAGCAACATTTTATATAATCAAGCAATCAACTCGATTAGTGGTGTCACAATTCCTGCTGGTGATGAACAAATGTTAGGGGGCGCTATTGCTGTATGGAACGATATGACAGACTATTTAGAAAATGGTATTAGTGAATATGATGTTTATGATCGTTTACAAAATGCAATTCCATTATTTGGTGCTAAATTATGGGGTAAAGGAGATAAAACATTAGATCAGGCTAATAGTTTAAGAACAACATTAGGGGATGCTCCAGGTACAAATTTTGGTTATGAAGCAGCTAAAGATGAAAATGGTATGATTGCTCATTATGATTTAGATAATCTTAATCAATTAAAAGGCCATGAAAATATCGAACTTGCATCATTAGATAGTCATGATGCATTGCGCTTATTAGGAGATACAAGTTATGCAACAACTTCATTAGATACAGTTGGTTTAAATAATGATTTACGTGTAAAAGTAAAACGTGAATCATCAAGTGAAGAAGAACAAATTTTATTTGAAAGTAGCTATGGTTCAATTAAAGCTGTTCAAAAAGGAACAGGTAAAGTTGGATTAAGTAGAGAAAATCATGACTATTCATTTAATTATGAATTACCTGTTAATCAATGGGTTGAATTAGAATTTAAAAATAGAAAAGAAGTTATTGATCTTTATGTAAATGGTCAACTTGTAGATACACTTGGAGATGATGAACAAGCAAATGGTAGACCATTAAAAGCAACAATGATGATTCCAATGGAAAGAATTGGAAGTAAAGAACATGCCTTTAAAGGATATGTAGATGATATTCGTTTAGGTTCAGAAAAATCATTTGCTTCAACAATGGAATTAGATTATTTAGTGACAAGTGCAAGTCATATTGCAGAAGAATCACAAAATAAACAATTACAAGAAAAACTAAAAGAAGCAAAAGTTGCTTTAAAAGAATATGATCCAAATGAACAAACAATTTCAACTCTTACAGATGAAATTAAAGAATTAGTAAATGGAATTGATTACAAAAAAGCAAATTATACAAGAGTAGATCACTATTTAAATTCAATTCCAAAAGATTTATCTATTTATACAGAAGATTCTGTTAAAAACTTGCAATTTGTTATTGATATGATTCAAAGAGAATTACCTAAATCAATGCAAGATACAGTCGATCAATATGAAGTAGAACTTACAAAAGCACTTACTAAACTACAATTAAAATCACAAGTTAATGTCAATTACATTGATAAAAGCAAACTTACAGCAACTGCTTCATCTTATCAACATGATGGATCAGATCCTAAAAATGTATTAGATGATAATCCATCAACAATGTGGCATACAGATTGGAATTTATCAACACCTCATTGGATTGCTTTTGAAAATAAAGAAGAAATGAGTGTCAATGGTTTAACATATGTTCCTCGTCAAACTGGTAAAAATGGAAATGTTACAAAATATCGTATTGAAATAAGTGATGATGGTGTTAATTGGAAAACAGTTAAAGAAGGTAATTTATCAAGTGATTCATCTACAAAAGTCATTGAATTTGATACAGTAAAAACAAAACATCTTCGTTTATACTACGTAGAAGCTGTTAATAATAACGGAAGTGCTGCAGAAATTAAATTACATCGTGCAGATGTACCAGCAGATGTTGATGGTTTAAAAGATGTTATCAATAAAGCTAAAGCTATGGAAGATATTGGATATTTATCTACTTCATGGAATCATTTACAGGATACAATTAAAGCTGCTGAAGGTTTAGTCAATGCAGAAAATCCTAACGCTAATGAAATTGAAATTATGAAACGTCAATTAACAGATGCAATGGTAAAACTTGTATTATCTGTTGATAATGAAAAATTAAAATCATTCGTTGATGATTTATCAAATCTTGAACAAAAAGATTATACAAAGGATTCATGGAAACAATTCCAAACTGTTCTTAAAGAAGCACAGGATGTTTTAAGTAATCTTGATGCTACAAAAGATGAAATCAATGATATGTATCAAAAATTATTAGATGCTTATAATGGACTTGTTATACTTAATGATAAATCTGGATTAACTGATTTGATTAGTAAAGCTGATCAACTTCAAGAAAAAGATTATACAAAAGATTCATGGAAACAACTGGTAGAAGCATTAACTCAAGCAAAAGAAGTATCTGCTAAAGAAGATGCTACAAAAGAAGAAATAAACGAAGCTATTTCTAATCTAGAAAAAACTATGAATGCTCTTAAAAAAGTAGATTCATCTACTAAAGATGATAATACTTCAAAAGGAAATACTTCATCTAAAGATAATCAAGTAATTACTTCTACTACTAAAAATGATAAAAAACGATCTTCAACTGCTAAAACAGGTGATGAAACAAATATTATTTTATTTGTATTAATGGCTTTCATGTCATGGTTAGGTATTAAAAAAGTAAAAAAAGAAGAATTATAAAAATAGATGCCACTATTAAGTAGTGGTATTTATTTTGTCTAGACAAATTTATTGTAAGCCCTTGCATAGACAAAGAGTGTATGTTACAATACAGGATGTAAATACGGATTGTTACTTTAAGTAGGCAAGACCAAATAACTTACACTTTTTTAGTGTATCTTGTTTGGTCTTTATTTTTTGATTTGTATTTGCAAATTAAGATTACATTATTCATTTAAGGGAGCAGTAATGTAAATAAGAAAGGAAGAAGAATATGAAAGAAAAGGTAAAGAGAATTGTTTCTCTAGCACTTGCATTTTTAATGTCAATTGGATGTATTCACTCTTATCCAATCGTCAGTGCTTTGGAAAATGATTATGAAGTCTATCCAAATCCTCATATGATGGATTATCAAGATGGATCATTTGATATGACATCTACTGTCAATGTTGTCTATGAAGATGGTATTGATAAATATACAAAGGATAGAATGAATGAAGTATTAGCTATTAAAAATATAAAAGCAAGTACTTCTGAAGAAGTAAAAGAAGACCAAACAAACATTTTAGTAGGTATTAAAGATTCAAATCAATATGTTGATCAATATGTTGGTGAACATTATTCAGTAAAAACAACCCAATTATTTGATCAATTAGATTCATACTTATTAAAAGTTGATAATGGAACAATTACAGTATTAGGTAAAGATACAGATGCGGCTTTTTATGGTCTTACAAGTTTGTATCATATCTTTAAACAATTAGACGGAACAAATATCCGTAATTTTACAATGGAAGATTATGCTAATGTTGCTAGTCGTGGATTTATTGAAGGTTATTATGGAAATCCATGGTCTACTACGGATCGTATGAAATTAATGGAATGGGGAGGATACTACAAGTTGAATTCTTATTTTTATGCTCCTAAAGATGATCCTAAACATAACTCCAAATGGCGTGAACTTTATACAGATGAAGAAATTGAAACAAAAATCAAACCTCTTGCTGAAGCAGGAAATAAATCAAAATGTCGTTTTGTATTTGCATTACATCCATATATGTATAATGCCATCAGGTATAATAGTGAAGAAAACTATCAAGCAGACTTAAAAGTATTACAAGCTAAATTTGAACAAGTTATTAAAGCAGGTGTTCGTCAAATTGCTATTTTAGCAGATGATGCTGGAAATGTTGGTGGTGCTAACTATACAAAAACATTAACTGATATGACAGCATGGTTAAAAGAAATGCAAAAAACATATCCAGATTTAAAATTAACATTACCATTCTGTACACAAGAATATATGTATAATGGTGAAAGTTATTATCAAAATTTCCCAGCAAATATTCAAATCGTTATGACTGGTGGTAGAGTATGGGGAGAAGTTACAAATAACTTCACAACAACTTTTACAAATAATGTAGGGCGTGGCCCTTATATGTGGATCAACTGGCCATGTACAGATAACTCTAAAAAACACTTAATTATGGGTGGATATACAACATTTTTACACCCTGGTGTAGATCCAAATAAGATTCAAGGAATCGTTTTAAATCCAATGCAACAATCTGAGCCAAGTAAAGTTGCAATTTTTGGGAATGCATGTTACTCATGGAATATTTGGCAAAATGAAGAAGAAGCTCAAAAATGCTGGAATGCTTCCTTTAAATATGTCGATCATAATAGCGCTATTGAAACTCAAGCATCAGCTGCTTTAAGAGAACTTTCAAAACATATGATCAATCAAAATATGGATGGTCGTGTAACAGCATTACAAGAATCAGTAGATTTAAAAGATCGTTTAACAAGCTTCAAAGAAGCTCTTACAAATGGAACAACAATCAGTGATGAGCAATTTGAAGATTTGATCAATGAATTTACAATCTTAAAAAATGCTAGTGCTACATATAGAGCACAAGCAGGTGATATAAGAATAAAAGATCAAATTGTATATTGGTTAAACTGTTGGGATGATACAGCAGATGCAGCAATAAATTATCTTAAAGCTGTTAAAGCTGTACAAGATGAAGAAGCTAATGATAAGATTTGGGATCTATATGCTACTGGACAAGCTGCTTTTGAAAAATCAAAAACATATGGATTCAATTATGTTGATCATTTAGAATATGCAGAAGTAGGAGTACAACATATCGTACCATTTATTAAAGCAATGGATTCTTATTTAGGAGATATTGTTTCAACTATTGTTGATCCAAATAAACAAGTCACTAAATTTATTACAAATCGTAATGATAGTCCAACAGGTAATATTGATAATGTATTCGATAATAAAGCCAATACTGAAATTGTTTATAAAACACCAAATACAATTAGTAAAGGAACTTATGTAGGCGTTAGTTATTCAAAAGCAATTGATATTGATAGAGTGACTTTTAGATTAGGAACAAATTCAAATTCAAAAGATACTTTTTCTAAAGCTAAAGTGCAATATACAACAGATGGTAAAAAATGGGTTGATTTAGATAATCAAGAATATACTTTACCAAATGATGTAGCTTTAACTGACTTAAATTTAAAAGGGGTTAAAGGTATTCGCATGATTGCTACTGAAGATAAAGCGAATACTTGGTTAGGTATTAGAGATATTGCTGTTAATGCAGATGAAGTAGTAACTGAAGAAGATCCAGGTACATTATCTGTCGATAAATTGACACTTAAAGGTGGTTCTTTAAATAATTTATTAGATGACAGTAATGCTACTTATGCTCATTTTGCTGAAAGTCCTTATAAAGGTGGAGAAATTAAAGATTATTTACCAGTTGATGCAAGTATTACATTAACTTTCAAAAAAGCAAAAACATTAGGTACAATTTATTTTGGACAAGATACAGGAACAGATAAATCAACAAAATATGTCATTGAATATACAACGGATGGTCAAACATGGAAAGTATTAAAAGAATATAATGGTGATGCTTCTGTTGAATTAGATGTATCAAGTCAAAATATTAAAGCAAAAGCAGTTCGTATTAGAAACTTAGAATTAAATTTAAAAAGTAATACAGCAGGATATTGGTGGAAAGTCAATACATTTAAAATGGCTGATCCAGGACAAATGAATGCAACATTTATGTATACAGATACATGGGGAATTTATCAAGGAACAGTAGATAATTTAACAGATGGTGATAGTTCAACAGCATTAGATTTTAGTACCTCAGGTGATACAACAAGAAAAGGTGATTATATAGGTTGGGATTTAGGTAAAGAAACAGCTATTGGTAAAGTTTATGCAGTCATCGGTGGAAATCGTAGTGCTGGAGATAAATGGAAAAAATATAGTTTACAATACTCTGATGACAACCAAAACTGGACTACTTATAAAACATATCAAGGTTTAGCTAGTGGTAAAGATACAGTTGAAGAAAACTTCTATGGTTTAAAAGCACGTTATGTACGTTTAGTGAATGAAGAAGAGAGAGCTGTATGGGTTATTTTCTCTGAATTCTCTGTAAAAGCTTATAATCCAGATGAAGATTTCAATAATGCTAATGTTTATACAAATACAGATTATAGATTAGCTTCACAAAGTGAAGAAGCACTTACAGAATTGATCTATAATCAAGAAATTACTTTAGAAAAAGGTCAATACGTTGGTGTTGATTTATCAAGAATCAAAGATTTAAGTACATTCAATATTGATTATGAAAATGGTCAAGGAGCAACTTTACAAGTTTCAAAAAATGGTGTTGAATGGACAACTGTAACAGGTCAAGAAAAAGAACTTCCAGATGGAAGATATGTAAGATTAATTAATAAAACAGACAAAGCTATTAAATTAACAATTAATCATTTTGAAGTACATTCAAATGAAATTACAGCACCATATTTATATAAAGCAACTATGAATATTAATCCTTCATGGGGTGTTGGTGAAGATACTAGAAATAATGGTGCTGCTTTTGATGGTAATATCGATTCAACAACAGAATTTGGTGATTTTCCACAAAGAGGACAATATATTATTTATGATTTAGGACAAGAAAGAACAATTTCTAAAATTCAAATGTATTGCCAAGATAGTGCAGTTAACTATATTAGAGATGCTGATATTTTAGTATCAGATGATTTAGAAAACTGGACAAAAGTTGTTACTATTGGAGATGGTGTTGAAAATACAAATGATGCTGGGGTTAAATGTATTGATTCAGATGCAGGTTATAAAGCATCAAGCACATATCCAAATAAAGTCTATGTAGAAGGAACTGCTAATAATGTTAAAGCATGTTACTTAAAGATCTTAATGACAGCAACAAATAATAATAGAGCTGTTGTTTTCAATGAAATTGTTATCAATGATGGAGAATATGTACCAGTTTCAAATGATCCAACATATACTTCTTCAACTGTAGAAGCAAATGGATTTATTCCTCAATATATGTTTGATGGAGATTTATCTACAGCTTATAGACCAGGTTCTAAAGAAGCTGGAAGCATTACTTATACGTTATCAAGTGATTTAGATGTTAAGAAAATGCATATTATTCAAAAAGGTGAAATTTCAAATGCAAGAGTATCTGTTCTTGTAGATGGTGAAAATGGAAAGAAATGGGTTCAAGTTGGAACTCTTAAAAAATCATTAAATGAATTCTATATGCCTGAAGGAAACGTTTATGAATTAAAGATTGAATGGGATGAAAATAAAATTCCAACAATTTCAGAAGTTATTATGTTAAATGATGATGAATATGCTTCAACAGCAGCTAATGATTTACAAAAATATATTAATTCTTTAGATGTTAAAGAAAATAAATATACAGCAGATTCTTATAAAGAATTTGAAAAGGCATTAAAACAAGCTCAAAAAGTTTTAGATAAACAAGCGGGTGAATTAGATGCTATTACAAATGCAAAAGCTGAATTAGAAGTTGCTTATGCAAATCTTGTTAAACGTGGAGATATTCAAAGTGTTAAAGATGAACTTAATACAATTAACAAGTTAAAAGAAAAAGATTATACAAGTGAAACATGGACTATTTTACAAGATCAAGTGAAACTTGCTCAAGAATTCATTAAAAAGGATGAAGCAACAATTACTGAAAAAGAAGTTATTGATATGGTAGATGCTTTACAAAAAGCAAAAGCTCAATTAGTAACAAAAGTATCAGTAAGTAAAAAAGAGTTAAAAGATTATATTGCATCAAATGAATTAGATAAGTTAGATACAAATAAATATTTAACATCTACTGCTGATTCATTTAAAAAAGCATTAAAGAATGCACAAACATTAATCGAACAAGAAGATGCAACAAAAGAACAATTAGATGAAGCTTTAAAACAATTACAAGATGCAAGAACAAAATTAGTTTTAAAAGCAACAGATGATGAAGTAAATGCATTAAAAGCATTAATGGATCAATATCAAGAAAAAGATTATACAGCATCATCATGGAAAGAATTTGAAAAAGTTTACAATGATGTAAAAGATGCTTTAGAAAATGAAAACACAAGTGATAACGTTCAAGCATTAACTAATACTTTAAAAGAAGCTGCTCAAAAACTTGTTAAACGTGGTAATTTAGATGGTATCCATGGTTTATTAGATCAAATTAAACAATTAGATAGTAAAAAATATACAGAAGCATCTTATTCTAAATTAATAGATGTTGTTACTGAAATTTCTAAGAAATTAGAAAATTCATCAGAAATGACACAAGAAGAAGTCGATGCCCTTGTAAGTGAATTACAAAACGCTATTAATGCATTAGAAAAAGCACCAACAATCACTACAGATACAAATGAACCTGCTCATAAACCTCAAGTTGTAACAAATAACAAAGTGAAAACAGGTGATTCAACATCTGCATGGACATTTGCAACATTTGCATTAATGGCAGCAATCGTTTATGTATCTTTAAGAAAAAGAACAAAAGAAGACTAAAACAAAAGGTTTCTATTTTCAAGATTAAGAAAATAGAACCTTTTCATTTTAAAACTAAAAAAGATAGCGTTTTCATAAGCGGAGACGCTTTTTTTATGGTATATTTAAAGAAGAGGTGAAAATCATGAAATTAAAAGCACTTGATCAAAGACAAGCTGGTATTTTGTTACCGTTATTTAGTTTACCAGGAAAACATGGAATAGGGGATTTAGGAAAAGAAGCTTATGAATTTGTTGACTTATCTGCTCAAGCAGGTTTTTCTATTTGGCAAATTTTACCATTAAATCCATCAAGCTCCGGGAATTCACCCTATACTCCTTATTCATCTTTTGCTGGTGATGAAATATATATTTCTTTAGAACTTTTAAAAGATTGGCATTTGTTAGATGAAGTTCCTAACTATTTACAAGATTTAAAAAGAGTTGATTATAAACGCGTACGTTTATTTAAAAATCGTTATTTAAGAAAAGCTTATCAAGTTTTCTTAAAAGATAAAGAATTAAAGAAAGAATATCGTACTTTTGTTAAAGGAACATTTTGGTTAAAAAAATATGCGCGTTTTATGGCTTTAAATAAAGCAAACGAAGGTTTACCTTGGGTAGATTGGAATGATGAAGATCAAAATATTAAAGGAAGTAATGAAGGATTAGAAGCAGAAATTGATTATATTCAATTTCTTCAATATATTTTTGTAAAACAATTTAATTTATTAAAAATACATGCACATCAAAAAGGAATATCTATCATGGGAGATTTACCTTTATATGTAGGTGATGATTCTGCGGATGTTTATGAGTATCGTAAATGTTTTCAATTAGATGATAAATTTTATCCTAAATTCGTATCTGGAGCATCACCTGATTATTTTTCAAAAGATGGCCAACTATGGGGACATCCTTTATATGATTGGGATTATTTAAAGAAAACAAGATATAATTTTTGGATCAAAAGATTAAAATGGAATAATGAAATTTTTGATATTTTAAGAGTTGATCATTTTAGGGCTTTTGATACATATTGGTCAGTTCCTTATGGAAGTGCTACAGCAAGAGAAGGAAAATGGATAGAAGGACCAAGTTATCATTTTTTAGATTCAGTTTATAAACAATTGCCTAAACTTAATATGATTGTTGAAGACTTAGGAGAATTACGTCCACAAGTACATGAACTGAGAGATCATTATGATTTATTAGGAATGAAAGTTATGCAATTCTCTTTTGGAGAAGATGAAAGAAAAGTTAAATATAAAATTCCTCAACATTGTGTTGTTTATACAGGAACACATGATAATGCTACTCTTAAACAATGGTATGAAGAATTAGATGATAAAGAAAGAATGAAAGAAATTATGAAGGGGCTAGGATATATAGGAGAAAATCTTGTGGAAGATATGCTTGCATATACACTTGAATGTGATGCAGTGATTTCTATTGTTCCTTTACAAGATCTACTTGGCTATGGCAAAGAAGCTCGTATTAATTTACCAGGGACAGTAGGTCCACATAACTGGTCTTATAAACTTACTTCATTTGATGATTATCAAAATCAAATACAAATAATTCAAAAAATGTTAAAGAAAGCTAAAAGATAAATACCATACTTATTATTTATATATCCTAAAAAACCGTGATAAAAGCGGTTTTTTTTAAATTTTAGGAGATGTAATCGCTTTTATTTATTAAATTATGACAATAAAATTGATTTTTAAAAAGAAAAAAATATAATAAGTTTCGTAGACAAGTCATGAACAGGTTTTTCTTCCTTAAATATTTTTTTGACAACAACATTCTAAATTTGTACATAGACTTGAAGTTAAGACCGAATGGTCTTTTTTATTTCTATATGAAATAATTGTAGAAATAAATACCATACTTATTATTTATATATCCTAAAAAACCGTGATAAAAGCGGTTT
>ERZ1673747.2850-NODE-2850-length-12170-cov-9.754272_pt1 | contig 12170 bp, 9 predicted proteins | sample MGYA00580220_ERZ1673747 | MGnify/ENA primary metagenome ERZ1673747 (study PRJEB41218, sample SAMN15661769) | gut metagenome | host: Homo sapiens | place: Canada: London | collected 2015-08-20/2019-03-30 | study: EMG produced TPA metagenomics assembly of... | reverse complement strand
GTGTAGCACGCGAGGCGCGCATGGGAATTTAGCTCAAAGTTGCCCTGCCCACGTTCCCCGTCTGATCCCGCACTCCCGCCCCGGTTTTTCGGCGTCCGCGTAGCCAATAAAAATAAGAAACCTCAAGAATTTTCCCCCTTCAACGCCTGCGTAATTCCCTTCACCGAAGAAGCATACTCCATCGGCGCCATCCCCGTAGCCTTCTTAAACTGCTTCGAAAAATAAGGCAGCGAACTATAAGACAAAAACCCTGCGATCTCCGTCAGATTTTTCCGTCCGTCCCGGATCATATCCTTTGCCCGCTGAATCTTCAGTCCGTTAAAATATTCCATCGGACCACATCCCTTCTCCTTCTGAAATAGTTTCTGAATCGAAGAACGGCTCAGCGAAAAATGCTCACACAGCTGATCCAGCGAAAGCTGTTCGCAGATATGAAACTCCATAAACTCTGTGATTTCCTGTAAGCGCTTCTCCCGTGTTCCCGAAAGTTCCACCGGACTCACGAACGTCCCCGTGATCCGCCGGCGCGGAAAAACATCAGGCTTTGCATCATTTTGAAGTACTGTGACAAGAAAAAGCTCCAGATACAGCAGAATCATCTGCTGGGAACCAATCGGTGCATCCGCCCGAAGCTTGACCTGTTCCACGGAAGGAATATTCATCGGTGTGGATAATACTTTCCGGGCAGTGTCGAGAATGTGGGAAACCAACGTCCGTTCCTCCATATTTAATGTCATCTTTTTTCCACGGAATTCACCCATTGCCGGAGAATGACTGACAAAAGAGACAGCAACAAGATTTGGTGAAGAATTTCCGACTGAGCGGATCGCATGAAACTCATTTGGTTCATGGAAAATAATATCTCCGGCGTGAAGTGTAAACTGATGTTCTCCGCCCTGAACGATCACACTGCCTTTATCAACATACATAAATTCCCAGAAATCATGGGATTCCCCACGGAATACAAAATCCCGCATATATTCAAAATAATGAATCGTGATGATCGAATCAATCACAATCTCGCGTTTCAGCTTTGTTTCAATATAAGTCATAAGTGAACACATCCCTCCGAATACCCCTATTTTACCAGAGAACAGGGTAATCCACAACAAAAGGATCGGCCTGATTTCGTGCAAAATAAGCGCTTTATTATGGTAAAACGCTAAAAAGCATACGCAATCAGACAATAAGAGTACACAATAAGACAACTCAAAAACGAAAAAACTGGTTATAATGAATAAAACAAAAACAACTGTCTGAGGGACAAGGATGAACAGTTGACAAAGGAAAAAATAAAGAGGCAAACACCTATGATGATAATTGAAAGAGGAAATACGAAAGTCTGTTTCTGTCAGGAGACTCTGGCGGTGACGGTAGAAAAGGATCAGACCCGCTGGGAATGGGCGGATGGCTTTCAGCCGAAACTGATCTGTAAAGAAGGAAGCTTTTCTTTTCTGGATGCAGTAACCATCACCCATGAAACCTATACTATGGGTGTCGGCATCGGAATCCGAAGTTGTTTTGAGGGATTTGAAAAAGACGGCGTGACTTATCCGTATGCTTTTGAGACACTGATCTGGATGGAAGATACCACAGAACAGGTATATTTCGAATGGGTCCCGTTAAAAGAAGAAGGGCTTCAGGTTGAAAAAGTACTCTGGCCGGGTCAGATGGCTTTTGAAGAAAAGAAAGACAGCTGGTATACGCTGCTGACACATCAGCAGGGTATTCTGATTCCGAATGACTGGGAGATACCGTTGTCTGCGATACCGTTTGCAGGATTCTTTGAAACAGCAGGCGGATATATGCCATGGTTCGGTCAGGTAAAAGACAGACAGGGGTATATCGCAATCTGCACCACACCGTGGAATGCAGGATACTATGCCGAGCATCCGGCAGGCGGTCCATACACCCACGTCGGCGTATACTTTGAACCGAGTCTCGGAAAGATGGATTATCGCAGAGTGGTGCGATATACTTTCCTGGATGACTGTGATTACAATGATCTGTGTAAAGAATATCGGTCTTATGTAAACGAACAGGGAAGATTAAGAACGCTGGAAGAAAAAGCGGCAAGAAATCCTTCCGTCAACGATCTGATCGGATGTGCTTTCGTTCACAAGGGAATCAAAACCCAGGTGCAACACAACTCCGATTTCTTTGATCCGGAGAATCCGGAAAAGAACAATCATCTGACAACTTTTGCACAACGTACAAAAGAAATCAGAGAACTTCATGAGCAGGGAGTGGAAAAGCTGTATCTTCATCTGGATGGCTGGGCACAGCCGGGATATGACAACCAACATCCTGATTACCTGCCGGCGTGTAAAGAGGCCGGTGGCTGGGAAGATATGAAAGAACTGGCAGATACCATGCACGAATGTGGTTATATGTTTGGTATCCATGATCAGTACAGAGATTTTTATAAAGCTGCTCCAAGTTTTGATGAAAATTATGCCTGCAGATTACCGGATGGAAGTATTCCGGAGCACCAGAGATGGGCGGGAGGTCCACAGTCATATCTGTGTGCAACACAGGCACCGTATTATGTGAAGCGCAATTTTACCGAGATCAAAAAACACGGAATCCGGCTGGATGGTGCTTATCTGGATGTATTCACCTGTAACGAAGGAGATGAATGTGACAATCCGGAACATCGCATGACACGGAGAGAATGTTATGAATTCAGAGGAAGATGCTTTGAGTATCTGCTCTCCCAGGGTATCCTGCCAAGTTCGGAAGAAGTAAGCGACTGGGCAGTCCCGAGTCTGGTTTTCTGTCATTACGCACCGTATGATTTTATGATGAAAAAACCGGGAACACCGAAAGAAGGAGTTCCGGTACCGTTATATAATCTGGTATATCATGACTGTGTGATTCAGCCATGGATGATGGATAAAGTAAGTGAAGCGGAAGATTACATGCTGTACGCTCTGTTAAATGGCGGCGCACCCTATCTGATCCGTGACGCGGCTTATCCGAATATCGACGGAGCTTTTGACGATAACGTAACACTGAGTCGAAAAGAAGAAATCGAACGTAGCAAGGCAGTGACAGAATTACATAAACAGGTGGCAAAATGCGAGATGCTGCATCATGAGATGGTAAATGGAGATTATATGGTACAGGAGACAACGTTCTCCGACGGAACCGGTGTACGGGTGGATTTCAGAAAACAAACGTACCAGATCTTCCATAAATAAAACGATTCAATACGAAAAGACAACGAGAGGGAGCCAAAGCGGGCATGTGTACAGGAAGGCTGTGCATACCCGCTTTTCCCGTATCAGGCTGAGAAAATTATGGCATTTTCAAAAAAAGATGTTATAATGATGCAGAATAAATAGTTAAAACAAATACGTATGTAAGTGGGTAACCCTTTGGGCTAGTACAACGTAAGCACGGAACAGTTACTCATTTTCATAATAGAGTAACCCGACAATGAATATTCCAACAAAGGGAAAAGGAGAGAAAAGTCATGAAAAATATGAAAAAAATTGCAGCACTGGGTATGTCTGCTGTCATGGTAGCAGGTATGATGGCCGGATGCGGAAGCAACAGTGATTCTTCCAGCAGCGACAGCAAGGGAAGTTCCAAATCCGGTGACAAAGTAGAACTGACACTGGGTATCTGGGATGAAAATCAGAGAGATGCCATGCAGAAAATGATCGATGCATATGAAGCAGAAAATGATAACGTATCCATCAGCATCCAGCTGACACCATACAAAGGTGGAGAATACTGGACAAAACTGGAAGCATCTGCAGGCGGCGGAACAGCTCCTGACATATTCTGGCTGAATGTTCTGCATCTGGATTCTTACGTGGAAGGTGGTATCCTGGATGATCTGTCTGATGCAATCGCATCTTCCGACATCAAAGATAACTTCGCTGAGACTCTGGTAAACAACTATGTTCGTGACGGTAAAAACTACGCAGTACCGAAAGACTTCGATACCAACGCTCTGTGGTACAACAAAGACCTGTTCGATCAGGCTGGTGTGGAATATCCGACCGATGATATGACATACGATGATCTGGTTGCTCTGGCAACTGAACTGAAAGACAAACTGCCGGATGGTGTATATCCGTTCGCCTGCCCGGTTGACTTCCAGACATGGTATTATCAGACTGTATACGCAAACGGCGGCTGGATCCTGAACGATGACGCTACCGAAACAGGATATGGTGATGCAAAAACACAGGAAGGTATCCAGTGCTGGATCGACATGATCGATGCAGGTCTGTCACCAAGTGCCTCTACTCTGTCTGAGACAGGTTCCGATGCCATGTTCGAAGGCGAGCAGATCGCTATGACACTGGCTGGTTCTTACATGGTTCCGGAATACGCTTCCAACGATACCATCAAAGACAAAATCGACTGCGTAGAAGTTCCTACCTTCAATGGTGTAGAAGACAACTGTATCAACGGTCTGGGATTCGCAGTATATGAAGGATCCAAACAGAAAGAAGAAGCTGAGAAATTTGCAATCTGGATGGGAAGCTCTGAAGCTCAGAAGATCCAGGGCGAAACTGGTGTAGTAATCTCCGCAAGAGAAGACGCACAGCAGTATTTTGCAAAAGCAAATGAGCAGTACAACCTGGCAGCATATACAAACCACTCCGCTGAAGCTTATCCACTGCCGGTATGCAGCAAAGCAGCAGAACTGTATGATATGGAATCTACCTGGTTAACAAAAGCTTATACGGGCGAAATGTCACTGGCAGATGCCTGCTCCGGCCTGAAAGAAGAAGCAGACGCTCTGTTAGCAAAGTAATAAAGTAGGTGAAAGAATGGCTGACGTGAAAGCAAAAGTAAAGACGCCGAAGAAAAAAGCGTCGAAAAGAGAGAAAAAAGACTGGATTGCCGCATATATCCTGATTGCACCCGTTACCCTGGGTCTGCTGGTGTTTTATATCTGGCCGTTTATCCAGAATGTCTGGTTCAGTTTTAATGATGTAAACAAATTTAATATGTCTACTTTTGTAGGTCTTGCGAACTACAAAGAAATGATCGGTGACAAAGAAGTATGGAGAACCTTCGGCAATACCCTGAAATACGTTATCGTAACCGTACCGGTAGGGCTGGCGTTATCCACTTTCCTTGCGGCTTTACTGAATGCAAAGATCAAAGGAAAATCCATTTACCGTACCCTGTATTTCCTTCCTTCGGTTACCATGTCTGCAGCTGTGGCCATGGTTTGGAAATGGATCTACAATGAACAGATGGGTATCCTGAACAGCGCTATCAAAGCCATGGGAGGAACCGGTCATAACTGGCTGACTGATTCCAAGACAGCATTGTTTATGATTATGATCGTAGGTCTCTGGATGACGGTTGGTTATAACATGATTATCTTACTGGCAGGTATGCAGGGAATCAACAGTGTGTATTACGAAGCAGCCTCTATCGACGGTGCAAGCGAAATTACTCAGTTTTTCAAAATCACGGTACCGATGCTGACACCGACAGTCTTCTTCGTTATGATTACATCCATCATCAGTGGTTTCCAGGTTTTTGATACTGTTTACATGATGATCGGCAAAGCAAGTCCGGCATTCGAGGCAACACAGACCGTTGTGGCACTGTTTTACCGGACAGCGTTCGACTATGGTTATAAAGGATATGCAGCAGCTATTTCTATTCTGATCTTCGCAGCGATTATGATCGTGACCGTGATCCAGATGATCGGACAGAAGAAATGGGTGAACTACGACTAAGGAGGAGTGAGAACATGAAAGGTAAATTTAAGCTAAATCACCTGATCGTCCATCTGATCCTCCTGGTCGGAGTGATCGTGGTTGTATTTCCATTTGCATGGATGATCCTGACATCATTTAAAACATCCGGTGAGGCGATGAAGATTCCGCCGACAATTTTCCCGGAAAAATTCGTTACAACGGCATATCATACCATTGTAACTTCTGCAATTCCGTTTGCAACTGTTTATATGAATACGATCATTACCACCGTGGTTACCACACTGGTACAGATTGTATTCTGCTCCATGGCAGGTTATGCGTTCGGACGTATCGAGTTCCCGTTCAAGAATGCAATCTTTATTCTGGTGTTATCTGTACTGATGGTACCTGGACAGATCTTCCTTCTGCCACAGTATCAGATCGTTCAGAAACTGGGACTGCTGGATACGATCCCGGCACTGTTTCTGCCAAACCTGTTCAGCGCGTTCGGTACTTTCCTGCTGAGACAGTTCTTCATGTCTCTGCCGAAAGAACTGGAAGAAGCAGCCATTGTGGACGGATGCGGACGTTTCCGTATCTTCGCACAGATCATGCTGCCGCTGATCAAACCGGGTATCGTGGCAATGTCCATCTTTACCATCAAGTTTGCATGGAATGACTTCATGTGGCCTCTGATCGTCAACACTTCTATGAATAAGATGACACTGGGACCTGCACTGTCTACCTTACAGGGACAGTACACCACAGAGTATCCGATGCAGATGGCAGGTGCGGTTCTCGCCGTACTGCCGCTGGTAGTAATGTTCTTCATCTTCCAGAAACAGTTCATCGAAGGTGTTGCTCAGTCCGGTATCAAGGGCTGATGCTCAACCTATTGACAATGTAGGAAATCACATGCTACTATAATCCACAGAATTGTGGGTTTCAAATGAGAAAAAAAGATTTCGGGACTTTCAGTTCCCGGAATCTTTTTCTTTATATAAGGAAAGTCATGAAGAGGACAGGGAGAAAAAAGAATGGAAATGACAATACAGGAAGTAAAACAACTGGACAAAGACAGCTATCAGATCATCGATATCCGTGATGATAATGAGATCGCCCACGGTGCGATTCCGGGAGCGGTTGCGCTGAAAGTGGAAGAGATTGCGGAGAACCCGCTGGTGGATAAAAGCAAAAAACTGGTGATCTGCTGCAGCAGAGGAAAATACAGCCAGGAAGTGGTTCCGGAACTGATCGAAAAAGGTCTGGATGCCGTCAGCTTAAAAGGCGGTTATATCGCCTGGCTGATGGATCTGATGCGGGAAGATCAGGAAAAAGACATCAGTGCCGATGTGGAAAAAAGCATCCGTAAAAAGTTCCGCAAATCCATCTGGTGCAAATTTACAAAAGCCATCAATCAGTATGAACTGGTTAAAGAAGGAGACTGCATTGCAGTCTGTATCTCCGGTGGAAAAGATTCGATGCTGATGGCAAAACTGTTTCAAGAGCTGAAACTGCACAACAAGTTTTCTTTTGATGTAAAATTCCTGGTGATGGATCCGGGATACAGCCCGGAAAACCGCAAGGTGATCGAAGAGAACGCAAGAAAACTGAATGTTCCGATTACAATTTACGAATCGGATATTTTTGAGGCAGTCTTCCATGTAGATCAGTCCCCGTGCTATCTGTGTGCGAGAATGCGAAGAGGGCATCTCTATCATTACGCACAGGAACTGGGCTGTAACAAGATTGCTCTCGGCCATCACTATGACGATGTCATCGAGACCATCCTGATGGGTATGCTGTACGGCGCACAGGTACAGACCATGATGCCAAAGCTGCACAGCACCAATTTCGGCGGGATGGAACTGATCCGTCCGATGTATCTGATCCGCGAGGACAGCATCAAGGCGTGGAGAGATTATAACGATCTGCATTTCATTCAGTGTGCTTGTAAATTTACTGACACCTGCACCACCTGTAATAACGAAGAAACAAAATCCAAACGTATGGAGATCAAACAGCTGATCCGGACACTGAAAAAGACGAACCCATTTATCGAGAGTAATATTTTCAGAAGTGTGGAGAATGTCAATCTGGATACGGTTGTTGGCTACAAACAATATGGAGAACGTCATTATTTCCTGGAAAATTATGATAAGATGGGTGAATTGAAACAAGAGGAACTGGAGAAGAAAGAAGCAGCACATGCAGTGCAAGAAAGTTTTTCTGAACAGTAAGACAGACAGAATCTGAGGTGAGCATATGGCAGCTACACTGGAAAAAATCTATGAGGTGGCACTTCATCATTATCATATGAAGCTGGTCGCAGGAAGAGAAGGACTTTCCAATCTGGTGGACTGGGTTCATGTGGTGGAAGAAATGGATTATGTGCATTTCTTAAAAGGACGGGAACTGATCGTAACTACCGGTATCAAGGAACCGGACGATGCACAGCTGCTGGAATTTACCCGGCGGGTGTATGCAACGGGAGCCAGTGGTCTGGTGTTTAATGTCGGACGGTATATCCGGAGTGTGCCAAAAGAAGTGCAGGAATTTGGTGAAAACAATGATTTTCCGGTGTTTGTTCTGCCGTGGGAAGTGCATCTGGTTGACTTTAACCGGGAACTGTGCAATCTGATCTACCGGTCAGAACAGGAGCAGGACGATCTGGAGAGTGCCATTCGAAAAGCGGTATTTTCTCCGGAAAAGAAAGAAGAGTATCTGCCGGTGCTGGCAAGAGAGGGGATTCATGGAGATACCGGTCTTACGATGGTGCAGTGTTATGTGCCGGCTTCCGGAAAGACCGATATTACCAGCTTTTATTACCGCTTTTTAAGGCAGTGCCAGCAGATTCTTACAAAACGGAATCTGACACATGTAGTCTTTCATCACGACAGGTATCTGACTCTTGTGATGGCGGAATACCGAAAAGAGATTGTGGATCAGGTGCTGGATGCGATGAAACAGTGTGCGTTTAACTCAGCAGAGGGAACAGCGATGTATCTGGCCGTCAGTGAGGGAGAAACGCTGATTGGAAATCTCAGGGAAAAGTATCAGACCCTTTCTTATCTGTGTCGCTGGGCTGCAGATAAAAAGCAGACGCTTTGCCGGGAGAGTGAAATTGGTGTGACAAAACTTCTGCTGGCAGTTCCGGATCGGAGAAAACTATGGGAATATGAGACACAGACCCTGGGAGAGCTGGAGCGGATCGACCAGGAGACAGGAAGTGAATACCTGAAGATCCTGAAAATTTATCTCGAAGAAAACGGCAATATTCAGGAAGTGGCAGCAAAATGCTTCCTTCACCGGAATACGGTGGCATATCATCTGAAAAAGATCAGTGAGATCACCGGGAAGAATCTCGGGGAGACGAGAAACCGGACCCAGTGGGAACTGGCTTATCTGATCCGGAATCTGCGGAAACTGCTGGAATAAATAAGGCGGAGTGAACAGATAACAATGTGAACGGTGCACAAAAACCATGTGCACGGTGACGATGGACAGAACAGGAAAGTGTGATAATATAGGATACAAGCAAAGGCGCGATACAGTTGAAAAGCTGTGATCGTGCCTTTTTGTTTTTTAGATTAGAATTCCACAGGAATGAGACATAAAGGAGGGGACAGAAATGTTAAGAGAAGCATTACCTGAGATGGTAACAGGAAGTGTACCGGGACCGAAAGCTGCGGAACTTTTAAAACGGCGTGATGCAGCGATTCCGAAAGCTATGTGCGGAACTACTTATCCGATCTGTATGGGAAGAGGAGAGGGAGCCATGCTGGAAGACGTGGATGGCAATCGTTTCCTTGACTGGATCGGTGGTGTCGGTGTTCTGAATATCGGATACAGTAACCCGGAAGTTGTCGAGGCAGTGAAAGCCCAGGCGGACAAATATTTCCACGGCATCTTCAATGTCTATGTACATGAAGGATATGTAAAACTGGCAGAGATGTTTGATGAGACAATGCCATGCCGCGGTGACAAGATGAAAACATATTTTGCAAACTCCGGAGCCGAGGCAGATGAAAATGCGATCAAGATTGCAAAAGCCTATACCGGAAGAAATAATATCATCTGTTTCTCCGGTGCATTCCACGGAAGAACCAACCTGACCATGGCACTGACTGCAAAGAAAGTCTACGCCCTTGGTATGGGACCTTTCCCGGCAGGCATCTACCGTGCGGAATTTCCATATTTGTACCGTGTACCGAAAGGATACACCGAAGAGGAAGCTATTGACTATTACATCGAAAAATTCCTGAAACTTTTCGATGAAGCCACACCTGCCAGTGATGTGGCAGCTGTTATCCTTGAACCGTTACAGGGCGAAGGTGGATTCATCCCGGCGCCGATCGAATTTGTAAAGAGACTGAGAAAGATCTGTGATGATAACGGCATCATGCTGATCGCCGATGAAGTACAGTGTGGTAATTGCAGAACCGGAAAATACTTCGCATCGGAATACTGGAAAGAAGCCGGCGCAGCACCGGATATCATCGCCACTGCAAAATCCATGGGAGCCGGCGTTCCGATCAGTGCAATCACCGCAAGAGCAGAAGTTATGGATGCGGCACCGGCAGGAACCATCGGCGGAACCTACTGTGGCAACCCGTTAGCCTGTGCGGCAGCTATCAAAACCATGGAAATCATGAAAGCAGAAGATTACTGTGAAAAATCGATGCATATTGGCAAAGTGGTCACAGAAGCTTTCGAAAAGATGAAAGAAAAATATTCCGTAATCGGGGATGTCCGTGGACTTGGCGGAATGATCGGTGTGGAATTTGTCAAAGACAAAGAAAGCAAAGAACCGAATCCGGAATTTGTAAAGCAACTGATCCAATCGGCATTACAGAAAGGTCTGCTTCTTGAAAATGCCGGTTCCGCAGGAAATGTCATCCGTTTTCTGGCACCGCTGTGCATGACTGATGAGCAGATGGAAGCAGGATTAAAGATTTTCGAAGATGCTATCATAGAAAATCTGTAACCGGAACTTTAGAAATATTCATGAAAATCGCTATAGAATAAAAAACAGAAAATATAAAAAGACGGCAAAGGCGCTGAATAAACAGTTTCCTGCCGTCTTTTTGTTTTGATTTACGCGGGCAGCAAGTCAAAGTCCATGCTTGCATGAGACCTTGGTGACTGCTGCGATAACTTGAGAAACACGCTCCGCAAGGATGCGTTATAAAACATACTTCATAAACAAAAATCAGGGAGGACAACACTATGAAATTAAAAGACACAGGACTCACATTCCAGGACATCAAAGACAAAGTAGACAAATATATGATCGAGACTTATGAGAGATTCGATTTTCTGGCTGAGACAGCAAAAGATCAGTATATGTATGACGAAAACGGAACTCATTATCTGGATTTTTATGCAGGAATCGCTGTAAACTCCGCCGGAAACTGTAATGAAAAAGTAGTAGCAGCAGTGAAGGATCAGGTAGAAGATATCATGCATACGTTTAACTACCCTTACACCATTCCGCAGGCTCTGCTGGCAGAAAAAATCTGCACTACCATTGGCATGGACAAGATCTTTTATCAGAACTCCGGTACAGAAGCCAACGAAGCGATGATCAAGATGGCAAGAAAATATGGGGTAGAAAAATACGGACCGAAGAGATACAACATCGTAACTGCATCCATGGGCTTCCACGGAAGAACCTTCGGTGCCATGTCTGCAACCGGACAGCCGGATAACGGATGTCAGATCGGATTCGGACCGATGACGGATGGATTTACCTATGCAGAGTACAATAACCTGCAGGCATTCAAAGATGCATGTACCGAAGATACCATTGCGATCATGGTAGAGCCGGTACAGGGTGAAGGCGGTGTTCATCCGGCAACCATGGAATTTATGCGGGGACTGAGAGAATTCTGTGATGAACATCAGATGCTCCTTCTGATCGATGAAGTACAGACCGGCTGGTGCAGAACAGGTAAAGTGATGTCCTTTATGAATTATGGAATCAAACCGGATATTGTATCTATGGCAAAAGCTCTGGGTGGCGGAATGCCGATCGGTGCGATCTGTGCAACTGCAGAGGTAGCCAAAGCATTCACCCCGGGATCTCATGGTACGACTTTTGGCGGACATCCGGTATGCTGCGCGGCAGCGCTGGCAGAGGTCAATGAACTTCTGGATCGGGATCTTGCAGGAAATGCTGCAAAGATAGGTGCATATTTTATGGAACAGTTAAAGACACTTCCGCATGTAAAAGAAGTCAGAGGACAGGGACTCCTGGTTGGTGTGGAATTTGACGATACCATCTCCGGTGTGGATGTGAAACATGAATGTCTGCACAGACATCTGTTGATCACAGCCATCGGAGCACATATTATCCGTATGATTCCACCGCTTATCATCAACAAAGAGGATTGTGATAAAGCAGTGGCAATCATCAGAGAAGCCGTAGAAGCACTAGAGCGTGTCTGAAAAATCATTTCCGCAATCTGCAAGCCCCACTTTGCGGTA
>ERZ1673747.2845-NODE-2845-length-12192-cov-13.968114_pt1 | contig 12192 bp, 8 predicted proteins | sample MGYA00580220_ERZ1673747 | MGnify/ENA primary metagenome ERZ1673747 (study PRJEB41218, sample SAMN15661769) | gut metagenome | host: Homo sapiens | place: Canada: London | collected 2015-08-20/2019-03-30 | study: EMG produced TPA metagenomics assembly of... | reverse complement strand
TTATCGGCAACCTCATTCTCCACGGCGATGGTATCAATGGCAATCATGCTGCCATTTGCAAATTTTAGTTCCACACAAGCATTATCCATGTTGAACTCACAAGAAATCAATCTATCCATAAGCAACCTCCATAATATGGGATATTAAATCATCCCAAAATATTTCATAGCTTCTCGGATTGCTTTCTCTTTTTCCGGCGGACACTGGGGCTGTCTGGAATCTTCGGATTTGGGCAGATTGTAGTTCTTGCCGACCTCAATCCCACATTTTCGTTTAATCTGCGAGATATAAAGGTTGGATACCTTTAACCCGCTATGCTCCAGCACATAGTCCTTGATCTGGGTGTAGGTTGCCCCATCCTGAAATTCGGACATATCCATATCTTCCAAAGAGAACTCAACCCGAATCTTTTTCGAGTCGACCTCACCCTTGGAAAGCAAGACAACCGTCTCAACGTGCACCGTCATCGGAAACTGGTCCACGCCTCTTACCTTTTTCACCTCATACCCCAGCTCCTGAAGAATCTTCAGATCCCTTGCCAGTGTCGCAGAATCGCACGAGACATACACAATCCGATCCGGCTGCATATCGGCCATGGTGCGGAGCAGATTTTCCTCGCATCCTTTCCGCGGCGGATCGACTACAATCACATCGGCATGCGCATGTTCGCCTGGATGTTCTTTGGCATATTTTTCGTAATATTCCGGCAGTACTTCCTCGGATTTTCCGACAAAAAACTCTGCATTTTCGATTCCATTGATTTTCGCATTGTTTTTCGCATCTGCGATGGCCTCCGGCACGATCTCCACGCCGTAAACTTTTTTCGCCTTCTGCGCCAGAAAAAGTGAAATCGTTCCGATACCGCAGTACAGATCCCAGACAGTCTCTTCTCCGGTAAGACCAGCATATTCCAGCGCAAGGCTGTACAGTTTTTCTGTCTGCACGGGATTTACCTGATAGAAGGAAAGCGGAGAAATCTGGTATTTTACCTTTCCGATATAATCGGTAATAAATTCCTGTCCCCACAGACAGCGAATCTCTTTCCCCATGATAACATTGGTCCGCTCACGGTTTACGCTGAGTGTAATGCTCGTCATGCCTTCCAGTTCCGTCAGTGATTGGATGAGTTTTTTCTCTGCCGGCAGTTTCTTTCCGTTCACAACGAGACAGACCATGATTTCTTTCGTTGTAAATCCAAACCGGATCAGCACATGGCGCACCAGACCTTTGCCGGTCTCCTCCTGGTATGCCGAAACGCTGTTTTCTTCCATCCACGCGAGAATGCGGTTCAAAATCTCTTCGTTCTGCTCTACGCCAAGATAGCAGTTCCGGTTTTCCATGATCTGATGCGTTCTTCCCGCATAAAATCCGGTAATCAGTTTCCCGTTTTTATCCTGTCCGATCGGGAACTGTGCTTTGTTTCGATACCGGAACGGAGACTCCATCCCCACAATCGGCTCCATCGGAATTTCCGTCATCCCACCGATCCGCTGGAGGTTCTGGGCAATTTTCTTTTCTTTAAAGCGGAGCTGCTCTGCATAGTCAAGCATCTGTAACTGACAGCCGCCGCATGGACGGGCCACAGGGCATATCGGCTCTACGCGGTGCGGGGACGGTTCGATCAGACGCATCAGCCGTGCGTAGCCGTAATTTTTCTTTGCTTTTATCACTTTTACTTCGGCAAGATCTCCGATAACCGTGTCCTTGACAAAGAGGGTATAGCCCTCGCATTTGCCTATACCCTCTCCGTCGTGTCCCATATCTTCAATTTTCACCGTCAGTACATCATTTTTCTGATAGCTCATGAAAAGTCTCCTGTTCTGCGGATGTTGGACTCAAAGAACCGGTTGTAGCCAATCCACTCATTGCCTGCCGGCGCTGCATCAAACAGCTCGGTCAGAGTCTCCATTTTGGCATCGGCATTATCAGCCAAGTTCAGCGCTACCGCTTCTACCATTGCCGGCTTTTTCGGGGAACCGTATTCCAGCTCACCGTGGTGTGCCAGAATGCAGTGTTTTAACTGATTTTCCAGCTCCATCGGAAAACCTTCTATTTTCTGTGCAGCATCGTGTACCATCTCCGCACCGATCATAATGTGGCCGAGAAGCTGTCCATCATCCGTGTAATCGTTCTGCGGGAATAAAGAGAGTTCTTTCGTCTTTCCGATGTCATGCAGAATCGCTGCCGTAATCAGCAGATCACGGTTTAAGATCCCGTACGATTTCGCCATAAAATCACAGAAACGGGTGACACTTAACGTATGCTCCAGCAGTCCGCCGACAAAGCCGTGGTGAACACTTTTTGCCGCAGAGCTCATGCGGAACCGTTTTACCGTCTCCTGGTCCTGGATAAAATAGTACGTCAGGATTGCGGAAAGATACTGGTTTTTCACCGTTCCAATCCAGGAAAGCAGTTCCTGATACATCGTGTCGATGTCGTAACGGCTGGTCGGCAGATAGTCTGCCGGGTTGTACTCGCCCTCTCCTGCCTTTCTTGCACGCTTGATCGAAACCTGAAGCGCGCCGTTGAATACGGTGATATCGCCGCTGATGTCGACGTAGTCAAGTGCTTCGAATTCGTCGATTCCCATCGAATTCGGATCCCAGATTTTCGCATCGATCGTACCGGTGCGGTCCTGTAAGATCACGTTTTCATACTGTTTTCCGTTTTTCGTAACGGCTGACTGTTTATGTTTGCAGAGATAGACACCGGACATGCGGTTTCCTTCCCGGAGTTCGTTAATATACTTCATAAAAATAAATCCTCTTTTTCTAAAATAAATGCGGACACAGCGTTCCGTTTTTGTTTTCCTTGTTTCTTTACATGCCTTACCAATTCTACCAGATTTTTATACAGAATGCACGTATTTTTTCACAGCGGTTCGGAAACCGTCCGAAAAGAAAAAGCTTTCGGAAACCACGCCGGTCAAGGCCGGCTTTTTGGCTTCCGAAAGCCTCTGTTTTCAGACTTCTCCAAGCGTCACATCAAACGTCATCTCCGCGTATCCTTCGGCGCCTTTCCGCATCGCCGTCACGGTAACCACTTCTCCTGCGCTGTGTTTTCCCAGCTGCTCATGGTACTGTTTGATCGTTTCCACCTTCTGTTCCCCGAGCTTTACAATCACATCATACTCTTTCATGCCCGCCATCATCGCCGGCGAATCGTCTGTGACGCTGCTGATCAGAACGCCTTTTGGAATCCCTGTTTTGTCGGAAAGCTCTTCTGTGACATCCTGCCCGCGGATGCCGATATAAGCGCGGCTCACATTGTTGGAGAGATTTTCAATCAGCTTTTTGATCTGCGAAATTGCAATGCCCGTCACCACGTTGTTTCCCTTGGCACTGTAGCTCTGCGCGATAATACCGACGATTTCGCCGTCCAGATTTACCAGAATACCGCTGCCGTCCGTACTGCCGAGGATGTCAGTTGTCAGCAGATTGTACTCATTGTCCAGCGCTGAGATCTTATTCGTAACCGAAGTCACCACGCCGTACGCAATCGAATCACTGTAGCCAACCGGGCTTCCGACGGCCACAACCGGATCACCCTGGCTTACGAGATACGAACTGCCAAGCGGCGCAATTTCAAGGCCGTCCCGTGTTTCCTCATCCAGCTTCGACTTGTCCACCTTCACAATCGTAAAACCGGTGCTCGGATCATGGCGCTGGTATGTGGCATCTACCATCGTCTCATCCCAGAACGTAACCTGAATCCGCTCCACATTTTCCACAATGCGGTATTCCGTCAGGATGAAAAGATCCTGTCCGTTGTCTGCAACGATCAGTCCGGAAATCTGCTGCTGGTTTTCATAGTTCTGGTTAAAATAGTCCATCTGATTGGTAATGCCGATGACGGTCACCAGCGCTCGTTTTGGTTTTTCCGTTACTTCCAGCATATCCTGGTAGAGCACTTCATAATTTCTGAGACTGTTGTCCTTTGCCTCCGCATCCGTTTCACCATCGACTGTGGAAGCCTCACTGCTCTCCTCCCCCGTCTCCGTTCCCTCTGCCGCTTCGTTTCCATCCGTGCTCTCGGAAATCGTGCTTTCTGCGACACTTTCATCCAAAACACTGCCATCCGCTGTGGAACTGCTGATTTCCGAGCCGGAACCACTGCTGTCCACCGGCGCATTCTCCGAAGATGCTGTCATCGTCTCATCCATCTCCTGTCCGCTGTTCGGATCCTCGTCGCCCGGAATATCCACTTTGGCCGGCGGCTCCTCTTTTGTAATTGCACCGGCAATCTTTGGCTCTGTCACAGCAAAGACCGCGGCCGCAACCAGACCGCCAAGTGCTGCAAGAACCAGCCATCCGGCAATCAGCAATACGATCTTTTTCCAGTCAGGCGGCTGCTTTTTGATGCTCTCTTTCATGAATTTGTAAGGTTTTGGGTCATTTTCCATACATTTCTTTCTCCATACATCTGTATTCCATACCGAACTGCTCTGCGCATATGCGCTTCCGCAATCTTCACATATATAAAAAACTTTACCAGATAGATATGAACATTTTATGAAGACTGTTACATTTTTTTCTCATTTCTCCAAGATCCCGCATTTTCTCGTTCTTGGGGTTTCTTTCTTTTCCTTTTTAAGGTATAATTGGGGGAGTGGAAAAACCTGTGACCCACATTCCACCTGCGCTCTGTGCTTTCCCGTACAGACGCCAGATCAGATCCGGGCGGTATGTGATAAAAAATACCGCATTATCTGTAAACGATGATGAATTATTAATACGAAAAGGTAAGTATCATGAATCAGAAAGCATTAAAAACGCTCGAATACGACAAAATTATCGAACAGCTGGCTTCGTATGCCAGTTCTCCGCTGGGCCGGAAGAAATGTCTGAAGCTCGTTCCTTCTTCTTCCCTCTCCCAGATTACGCGGATGCAGCACGAGACACACGACGCGCTCACCCGGCTCTTTAAAAAAGGCCACATTTCCTTTGGTGATGCCAAAGATATCCGCGGCGCATTAAAGCGTCTCGAAATCGGCAGCTCCATGAACATCACGGAGCTTCTGCAGACCGCCGCACTTCTGGAAAACACGGCACGCGTCAAAGCGTACGGCCGCCGCGAAAATGCGGACCAGACGCCGGACAGCCTCGAAGATCTCTTCGAAACACTGGAGCCTCTGACGCTGCTTTCCACGGAAATCCGCCGCTGTATTCTCTCCGAGGATGAAATCAGCGATGATGCAAGCCCGAATCTACGCCGCATCCGTCGTTCCATCAAATCGTGTGAGGAAAAAATCCACAGCCAGTTAATCTCGCTCGTCAACGGTTCCTACCGCACGTATCTGCAGGATGCCGTCATCACGATGCGCGACGGCCGCTACTGTATCCCGATCAAATCCGAGTACAAAGGCCAGGTTCCTGGCATGGTACATGACCAGTCCTCGACCGGTTCCACCTTCTTTGTCGAGCCGATGGCCGTTGTCAAACTGAACAACGATATCCGTGAGCTGGAAATTGAAGAAGCAAAAGAAATCGAGGTCATCCTCTCTACGTTGAGTGCCCAGGCAGACCTGCACCGCGATGAGATCCGTTACGACCTCGAAAACATGGTAGAGCTTGACTTCATCTTCGCGCGCGCCGCTCTTGCAATGGAGCAGAACGCCAATGAGCCGATCTTCAACACCGAAGGTAAAATCCACCTGCGCAAGGCACGCCACCCGCTGATCAATGCGAAAAAAGTCGTTCCGATTGATCTGTCGCTCGGCGAAGATTTCGACCTTCTGATCGTCACCGGACCGAATACCGGCGGTAAAACGGTTTCCTTAAAGACGGTCGGACTCTTAACACTGATGGGCCAGTCCGGACTTCACATTCCGGCACTCGACCGCTCCTCCCTTTCCGTTTTCGACGAGGTTTACGCCGATATCGGTGATGAGCAGAGCATCGAGCAGTCGTTGAGTACCTTCTCCTCCCACATGACGAATGTGGTTTCCTTCCTCGACAAGGCAGACCGCAATTCCCTCGTCCTGTTCGATGAGCTCGGCGCCGGTACCGACCCGACAGAGGGCGCGGCGCTTGCCATCGCGATCCTCTCTACGCTCCACGAGCGCGGCATCCGCACCATGGCAACGACACACTACAGTGAACTGAAAATCTATGCCTTATCCACACCGGGCGTGGAGAATGCCTGCTGTGAATTCGATGTCGAGACTTTAAGCCCGACATACCGCCTGCTCGTCGGCGTTCCTGGAAAGAGTAATGCGTTTGCGATTTCCAGCAAACTCGGCCTGCCGGACTACATCATCAACAAGGCAAAAGACGAAATCAGCGAGCAGGATGAATCGTTTGAGGACGTTCTGACCACTCTCGAGCAGAACCGGATCACGCTGGAACGCGAAAAAGAAGAGCTTGCCCGCACCCGCGCGGAAGTCGAATCCCTGAAGCAGAGCCTTGCCAAGAATCAGGAACAGATCGACGCAAGAAAAGAAAAGATGATCTCCAATGCAACCGAGGAGGCACAGAGAATTCTCCGCGAGGCGAAGGAATACGCCGACCAGACGATGCGCGATTTCCAGAAATTTGGAAAAGAGAATGTTTCCGTCCGCGAAATGGAGCAGAAACGTACCGCTCTGCGTGAAAAGATGAACAAGCTCGATAAGAAAAAGGCGAAGGAAGTACCGAAGCGCACCGGAAATCTCCGCCCGCAGGATCTTCATCTCGGCGATGCCGTCAAAGTCTTAAGCATGAATCTCAAAGGTACTGTCAGCACCCGCCCGGATTCGAAGGGAAATCTCTTCGTCCAGATGGGTATCATGCGGACCAAAGTGCATATCTCCGACCTTGTGCTGATCGACGAGGCTGTCATCACCGGCCCGTCCATCTCCCGCACAAGCAGCGGAAAATCGAAGCTTTCCAAGGCTGCCACGATTTCTACCGAGATCAATCTGCTCGGAAAAACGGTGGATGAAGCGGTTGCCGAACTCGACAAATATCTCGATGACGCTTATCTCTCCCATCTGCCGAGTGTCCGCGTTGTCCACGGAAAAGGAACGGGCGCACTGCGGAAAGGCATTCACAATTATCTGCGCCGCCAGAAACACGTAGCGGACTTCCATTTAGCGGAATTCGGCGAGGGCGATGCCGGCGTTACGATTGTTACGTTTAAGAAATAAAAACTCAGGAAAATATGGGACGGAACGCATACTGTATGCGGTTCCGTCCTGTCCCCAGTGAAGGAGAATCTTTTATGGCTTCCAAACAGAAAATTCTGATCGTCGATGACGATAACAATATCGCAGAACTGATTTCTCTCTATCTGACCAAGGAATGCTATGACACAAAAATTGTAAACGATGGAGAAGAGGCTGTCCGGGAGTTTCACTCCTTCCAGCCGAACCTGATTCTGCTCGACCTGATGCTGCCCGGCATGGACGGCTACCAGGTCTGCCGCGAAATCCGGCACGATTCCGATGTTCCGATCATCATGCTCTCGGCAAAGGGCGAGGTGTTCGACAAAGTCCTCGGCCTGGAACTCGGCGCGGATGACTACATCATCAAACCATTTGATTCCAAGGAGCTCGTTGCCCGTGTGAAAGCAGTGCTGCGGAGATTTCAGCCATCACGCACGATCCCGGTGTCCGCGACCGCAGGAAAATGTGTCGAGTACCCGGATCTTATCATCAACCAGACGAACTATTCCGTCATTTACCAGGGCCGCACCGTCGATATGCCGCCGAAGGAACTGGAGCTTCTCTACTTCCTTGCTTCCTCACCAAACCAGGTCTTTACGCGAGAACAGCTCCTCGACCATATCTGGGGCTATGAGTACATCGGCGATACCCGCACGGTAGACGTTCATATCAAACGTCTCCGCGAAAAAATCAAGGACCATGCCTCCTGGGCCATCACGACGGTCTGGGGCATCGGTTACAAGTTTGAGGTTAAAAAATAATGCGACGCACGCTTTACCGGAAATTAATTCTCATTTATGTCATTCTCGCCATTGCCGGCTTTACGCTGATCTCAACGGTCGGCTCCCGCATGGTGGAGGACAGTCTGGTCTCCAGCGCGAGCACCAGTCTGTACCGGGAGGCCACGCAGATCGCTTCCAAACAGGGCGACCTTTATTACCACAGTGAGCGTTCCCTGACGGATCTTTACAATTCGCTCAGTGCACTGGCTTCCTATCACAATTCCCAGATCTGGCTCATCAGCGCAGACGGGGAAATTCTGCTGAACACGGCAGCTGCACTCGATGAGGAAAACCCGGAGATCATCGACGGTTTTGATCCAGTTGCGCTCGGCAGCGAGTATTACAGCACGGGAACGTTTTTCGGCTATTTCGAAGACAAGATGCTGAGCGTCATGGTTCCCGTCACCTCCGATTTCCGGATCAATGGCTATGTCGCCATCCACCTTCCGCTGCAGGACGTCTATCAGCAGAGGGAAAGTCTGCTGGCACGGATTGATTTTCTGTTCCTGCTCGTGTTCGGACTCTCGTTTGTGATTCTGATCTTTTTCTCCCTCGTCGTGTACCGGCCGCTGAAAAAGATCATCAACGGTGCAAAGGAGTATGCCTCCGGCAACCTGACCCACAAAATTGATGTTAAATCTCACGATGAGATGGGGTATCTCGCTTCCACGCTGAACTACATGTCCGGCGAGCTGAACAAGACCGGCGAATACCAGCGGAAATTTGTGGCGAACGTCTCTCACGACTTCCGCTCACCGCTGACCTCGATCAAAGGCTACGTGGAGGCAATCCTAGACGGAACGATTCCGCCGGAAATGCAGGAAAAATATCTGAAAATCGTTCTGTTTGAGACAGAACGGCTGCACAAGCTGACGCAGAGCCTGCTGACGCTGAACGACATCGACGATAAAGGGAATATGCTTGATCTGACCTCGTTTGACATCAACGCCGTCATCAAGGATACCGCCGCTTCGTTTGAGGGAACCTGCACAAAAAAGCGGATTTCCATTTCACTGATCCTCGCATCGCGCACCTTATACGTCTGCGCCGATATGGGAAAAATCCAGCAGGTGCTGTACAATCTCATTGATAATGCAATCAAATTCAGCAACAACGATTCCACCATCACAGTTGAGACAACGGAGAAGCACGGTAAAGTCTTCGTCTCCGTCAAGGACACCGGCTGCGGCATTCCAAAGGCAAGCATCACGAAAATCTGGGAGCGCTTCTACAAGCTCGACGCCTCCCGCGGCAAGGACCGCAAAGGAACGGGACTTGGGCTTTCGATCGTCAAAGAGATCATCACTGCGCATAACCAGAATATCAATGTCATCAGTACAGAGGGCGTTGGTACCGAATTTATCTTTACACTCGCCAAAGGCGAAGCACCAAAATAAGCCCCTCCGCCGAGGGGCTTTTTTGCCAGACATATCAAACTAACTCTGGAGGTAATTTTCACTATGAACCCAAACACCATTGATTCCATCATCAAACAGCTCATTGCATCCCACACCACCATTTCCACCATGGAAAGCTGCACTTCCGGTCTGATCGCCTCCCTGATCACCGACACCGAAGGCGCCTCCGCCATTTTCCCCGGCGGCTACGTCACGTATCTGAACGAAACCAAAGTCCTCGTCGGCGTCGACCCTTCCGTCATCGAAATCCACGGCGTCTACTCCCCCGAATGCGCCGAAGCCATGGCCCGCACAGTACAAGAAAACCTGCACACCGCCATCGCCATCGGAATCACCGGCACAACCGGAAATCTCGACCCCAACAACGCTGACAGCGTACAGGGCGTCGTCTACTTCTGTATTTTATACAAAGCCCAAGCCCACACCTTCACCTTCCAGACCAACGTCTCCGGCATGACCCGCCACGAAATCAAACAGCTTTACGCAGAGCAGGTCTTTGCCGAATTGGAAATGATCTTAACTTCTTCCTTATAAAAAGAATGCAGCTCCGTCTACGATCACCAGAGTCCCGTCCGTCTACCTCCACTCATGCGTCCGCAAATGCCCCGCGAGCTGCATATGGTCAAAGCTATTCTGCCGCAGTGCCTCGTACAGTACGATCGCCACGGAATTTGAAAGGTTCAGCGACCGAATATCATTAATCATCGGAATCCGCACCGCCGTCTCCTGATTATCGTACAGAATATCCTCCGGAATCCCCGCGCTTTCCTTTCCGAACATGATAAAGCAGTCCTCTTCATACTGCACATCCACATACGTCTGCGGCCCCTTCGTCGTCGCATAGTAAATCTTCGCCCCCGGATTTTTCTCCAGAAAATCCTCGTAACTCTCATACACTGTCACATCCAGCTTCGGCCAGTAATCCAGCCCCGCGCGCCTGACCGCCTTGTCCGAAATATCAAACCCCAGCGGCTTAATCAGATGCAGCCTCGTCCCCGTCGCCACACACGTCCGTCCGATATTACCTGTATTTGCTGGAATCTCCGGCTCATGAAGAACAATATTCAAATGTGCCATTTTACCAATCACTCCTGTCGTATATTTAAGCCTTATCTGCCAACCCGGTACATCTCATCCATCTGCGGCTTATCCAGATACCGGACCTCTTCCCCGTTCCGGAGAATCCTCTCCTTCCCGGATGTCGTCCGCCCAATCACCGCCGATGGAATCCCTTCGAGTGCCATTTTCTGCACCAGCCCCTCGCCGTCCGCCGCCGCAATCAGCAGCGCCCCCGTCGAAAGCATCTGATACGGATTCACCCCGAAAAATTCACAGATCTCCACCGTCTCCTGCTGGATCGGAATCCTCTTCAGCGCCACATCAAGCCCGATACCCGCGCCGTCCGCCATCTCCCAGAGCGCCCCGAAAATCCCGCCCTCCGAGAGATCCTGCATCGCAGCCGCACCGTGCTCGATCGCAATCTCCGCCTCACGGCAGACAGAGTAATCCTCCGAAAAATCCGCCGCCCCATGGATAAATCCCGGAGAAAATCTCGTCAGAAGCTCATCCCTTCTTGTCTTTGCCAGATAAGACACCGCGCCAAGCGCAATCCCCTTCGTCACGACAAGATCCAAATCCGCTGTCACACACGACGGATCAAACAGCCCCGCACGCGTTGTCCCGCCTGCCGCCGTCACGGTAAGCACCGGATACAAAACCCCGTCCGTCACCTCCGTATGCCCGCCGATCACCGCAGTTCCATACCGCACACACGCACCGTCAACCGCCCGCATCAGCTCCTTTAAATCCTTTTCTTCCATCGCCTCCGGCAGCATCAGCGACACCAGCACTCCTTTTGCCGATGCCCCCGCCGCGGCCACACTGTTGCACACCCGGCAGACCGCGAGCACCGCGTCCTCCGGATCCTTCACCAGCACCGGCGCACACGAAAACACCTGCGTCTCCTTTTCTCCTGCAAATGCCGATACCCCACGTCCAACCGCCGGCCCTGCTGCGTCCTCTCTTTTCTGCCCCAGCATCTTAAACACCGAGCGCACCAGCACGCTCTGCTGTAATTTACCCTTTCGCATCCCTTGTCCTCCTCGAACTTCCTGTTTCAAACGAAAAAGCAGACGGAATCCGTACTCCTTTTCCCTCTGCTTTCCCATTTTTCACGGAAAATGTTACAGTTCACTGGTTCCCAGCGAACTGTAACCAGAAAACGCCTAGTCCTCATCGTCCTCCGTTTTCTCTGTATTGCTGCTGTCGTCCGTCTTTTCCGTACCATCCGAATCCGAATCATCGCTGCTGTCTTCCTTCTTCTCCGAAGAACTCGATGACGAACTGCTCTGGCTGTATTTCGCTGCAACTTCCTTTGCTTTTGCAAGATCATTTGCCGCAATCGCCGCCTGCATTTCCGCACGCGCCGCTGCATTGTCCGTCTTTGTTCCCACGGTATAGACATCCGATGTCATGCGGTAAGTGCTGGAATTCACCTGCTCCTTCGTCTCATTTCCATTGTCATTCACAATCTTCCACAGCCGCGCCGTCGAACCCTGATAGCCGTACGATGTCTGTTCAATTGTTCCAAACGATGCATTCGCATCTTCCGTCAGGCCCGGCGTCGGATCCTCCGTGCTTGTCGTCTCACTCTCATAGCGGACCGTGCGGTTCGGATCTCTCGTCTCATGGCCGTAGATGGCAAAATGCAGGGTGCTTCCGTCCGCGCTCGCCTCAATATAAATCGGCGCATCCGTATTGTTGATGAATTTCAGGTCTTTCAATCCCTCTGCAATCGCCGCATCCATCGACGGATCCACATAGTGGACAATCATGGAATGGCTGTACC
>ERZ1673747.2832-NODE-2832-length-12269-cov-5.505322_pt1 | contig 12269 bp, 10 predicted proteins | sample MGYA00580220_ERZ1673747 | MGnify/ENA primary metagenome ERZ1673747 (study PRJEB41218, sample SAMN15661769) | gut metagenome | host: Homo sapiens | place: Canada: London | collected 2015-08-20/2019-03-30 | study: EMG produced TPA metagenomics assembly of... | reverse complement strand
GTTGTTAGAGCGGCTGCGCGGCGCGGATGTCCTTGTGGTGAACAACGAGTTCCCGTACTCCCGACGCGGCGTGGCGCTGCCGGGAAAACTATACACGTTCCGGGCAGACCCCGCAAGCACCTCTTTTTTGCGACAGATGGGAGCGGACCTTGCAGGCCTTGCCAATAACCATGTATTCGACTACGGACCGGACGCATTCGAGGACACGCTGGCGGCGCTGGAACAAGAAGGGATTCCCTATATCGGCGCAGGGCGAGACCTGGAGCAGGCAATGCGCCCCCAATATTTTATTGTAAACGGCATGAAGCTTGCCTTTGTCGCAGCCACCCGTGCGGAAAAATTCATTTTCACGCAGGAGGCGGGGGCAACACAGCCGGGAGTGCTGCGCACCTACGAACCCGATCTTTTCTTGCAAGCAGTCACAGAAGCGAGGAAGAACAGCGATTTTGTGGCGGCCTATGTGCATTGGGGCACGGAGAATACCGCTGTGCTGGAAACCGCTCAGCGGGAGCAGGCCCGCCAATATATTGAAGCGGGCGCGGACATTGTTGTGGGCGCACATCCGCACTGCCTGCAGGGCTTTGCATTTGAGCACGGAAAGCATGTTGCATATAGTCTGGGGAATTTCTGGTTCAATATGGATACGGTGGAAACGGGCTTCCTTTCCGTCAGAATCACAGCGCCGGGTGAGTATTCCGTTCAGTTCGAGCCGTGTATCCAGCATGGAGGACGTACCACACTCATGGAAGATGCAGAGGGCGCGGCGCTATTACAGTATCTGCGGGCGCTTTCGCCTGGAGTGCGCATTTACGCGGACGGAACACTGGAGCTGGAGCAGCCGGAGCTGTAGAGAAAGATCGACAAACAAAAGCACCTGCGGACGATGTGTCCGCAGGTGCTTTTCTGCCGGATGACGGTATGCCGTTCAAAGCTGCGGGGCAGGTTCTGCGGTAGCCAAACGCTTACGCCAGGCGCCGAAGCGATAGGCGACAGCCGTGAGCAGTGCGCCCAGCGACCAGGAGACCAGCAGGGAGATAAAGGTGGATTCCGGGCGCCCGGTGGGATACTCGGCGCTGCGTGTAAAGAATGCGATGCCGTAGGCAATGGGAACGCGGAGCACAACAGTGGTGATGATGGAGATCCACATTGGTGTCATCGTGTCTCCTGCGCCTCGCATCACGCCAGAGAGACACTGAGTAATGGACATGGCGATATATCCGAAGGCGAGAATCTGCATCATGCGCATGCTCAAATCTACCAGCACGGCTGTTTCGGTAAAAACGCCCATCAGTTGGCGGCCGAATAAAAGAATCAATGCAGTCAGGAAAGCGGAGATGCCGACGGCAATCCAGGTGCCCTGCTTTGCACCCTGATGCACACGGTCCAACCTGCGCGCGCCAACGTTTTGTCCGGTATACGTCGTCATTGCCTGTCCAAAGGTGAAGTTCGGCATCATCGCGAAGCCATCCACCCGCATGACGATCACGTTGCAGGCGATGACCATTTCACCAAAGCTGTTGGTGAGGGACTGGACCACAAGCATGGCCACGGAGAAGATGGCCTGAGTGATGCCGGAAGGCACACCGATGCGGATGATATTGGCAATGGGCGCGGAGCAGGGTTTCAAGTAATGCAGCGTCAGGTCGAACACGTCCCGCATGCGCAGCAGTTTCCACAGGCAGAGGAAAGCGGAAATCGTTTGCGCCAGCACAGTGGCCAGCGCCACACCGGCCACACCCATACCCAGGCCGGCTACAAACCACAAATCAAGCCCTACGTTCAACGCGGCGGCAACAAGCAGAAAACCCAGTGCGGACAGGCTGTCGCCCATGCCGCGCAGCACGCCGGACAGGATATTATAATAAGCAAAACCGGCAATGCCCAGGAAATAGATCATCAGATAATCCGCGCACCAGTCGATGATGGAGGCGGGCGTGCTGAGCAGCTCGAGCATTGGGCGGGTGATAAGCGCGCCGATGATCATTGTAATGACGGATACGATGGCGGACAGTGTGATGCAGTTGCCAATAACGACGGAGAGCTGCTCACGATCTTTTGCGCCGTAACGCTGTGCTACCAGGATGCCTACGCCTGTGGCGACGCCCACAAAAAGCGCAAGCAGAAGGTTGAGGATGGGGGAGGCGCTGCCGACGGCCGCCAGCGCATTATCGCCGACATAGCGGCCTACGATGATGGAATCCGCGGTGTTGTAAAGCTGCTGGGCCAGATTGCCGATCAGCATGGGGATAGCAAACTCAAGAATGCGCTTCCAGGGAGCGCCCAGAGTCATATCGTGCGCGGAGAAAAGCTGCTGCAGTCTTGCAGCGAATGAACGTTTTCCCATGAATGGTTCCTTTTCCTTCCTTTTTGGTGTAATACAACAATTGTAAAGGGATGAAATTTATTTGTCCATAGGAAAATGTGCGCAGGAGACGGCTGAAACATGGCGTTTCGTGCGTATTTCATTCGGAAAAGCTTTACTGGGATAAGAAAAGGCCAAGGCCGGGCTTTTGCCCGGCCTTGGCCTTGTGTGGGAGGGTCTGCGTCAGGAAACAATGCGTTCCGCTGTATACACAGTGGAAGTATCCGCACGAATGCCGCCCGGATCGTACACATCGGCGATGATCTTTGCACGGTACACGCCGGAGGAAAGGCGCATTTCGTGCGCCAGCGCGGCACTGCCTGCGCCTCCGGCACTGAAGACGAAAATATCGTCCCAGGTGCCCGACCAGGTCTGTACGTTTTTTTGCAGCACAACGGTCAAACGTGCACTTTGCACAGCATTATACAGCTTGACGTGGGCGGTGATGGTATACTGTGCGGCGGTGCTGTCGATCGCGCCGCCGACAGATTGGATACAGCCTGTTTTGCAGATGATTTGTTGCAAGGGGCATCCTCCTTCAGCATAGCGTTCTTAAACCATTGTAATGTTCTATATACGCGGCATCCACACGATTTATGACAGAAAACCATCCAAACAAAAAATTTTTACATATGTGAAGACCGCAGAAGACCGCAGGAGAATGAAAATAGCGGGCCGTATAAACCGACCCGCCACAGACTAAAGTTTGAAAAAGGGGCGGCGGCTGCGCCCGCAGGCGCGTGTCGAAAAGCAACCGCGCTGGAAGCGCGGCTCTTATAGCGCGCAGACGCCCCTTTTTCATTTAAAATAACCCACGCCGTGCGCGGCGAACAAGGCCAAAAGCCCTGTTCGCAGGCAGCTTGGCGGAAAAGCGTAGCTTTTTTGCCAAGCTGTAGCGGGTGGTATAAAACCGGCCCGCCATTATATCATTTTAAAAAGCCCGCCACGATTTTTGCTTCAGCTTCTTCCTCTGTAAGGCCGAGCGTTCGCAACTTGAGCAGTTGTTCGCCAGCGATCTTACCAATGGCCGCTTCATGGATGAGCGCGGCATCGCCGCTGTTTGCGGTAAGTTCGGGTGCAGCCGTTACAGTACCGTTGTCTGCAATGATGGCGTCACATTCCGAGTGGCCTGTGCAGCGCGTGTTGCCAACGATACGCGAGCGGTAAGCCTGATGAGAATTTCCCTTGGCAACAGAACGGGAAATGAGGTCCACGCCAGAGTCCTCTCCGTCGAGAAAAACTTCAAAATCAGTTCGCGCCTGCTGGCTGCCCTCAGTGAGGAGCCGCTCACGGATATACAGCTTTGCACCTGCGGCCAGGGTGGCGCGGGTGGTGCGCGTGGTGTCATCCACGCCGCCGAGCTGCGAGGTGTCCATTTCCAGTATGGCGCCCTCTGCGAGCGTGGCTTCCGTTACGGGGTCAATGCTGCGTTTGCCGCTGCCGCCGCCCGTACCGATATGCTTTTCCAGATACACGACGTGAGCGTCCCGTCCCAGAAAAAACCGGTGGATTCCGTTGTGGCGGGCGGGTTCTCCGTCGTCGGTGTGCACACCGCAGCCAGCGACAATGGTCACGTCGGCGCCGTCACCCACAAAAAAGTCGTTGTAAACCAGATCATCAACATCTCCGTGAGTCACACAGGCGGGAATGGAAACGCTTTCGCCTTTTGTGCCGGGCAGAATGCGGATATCCAAGCCGGGGACGTCGGTTTTGGATTCTATTTTAATATGCGCGGTGGACTGCCGCCCTGCGCATTGGCCGTTTTCACGAATGTTGAACGCGCCGTTGAAAGAGCCGGCCCAGTCCGAAACGATGCCGAGCAATTTTTCAGTGATGCCGTTCATTGTTTTCCAACCTCCTTGTTGGGACATTGCGTGCAGCCGGCTGCGCCGTCCAATAACCCGGGCAGCACCAAGGCACGCGGTCCGGCCTGCTGTACTACACCGTCGGCAATGACTACGATCTCATCCGCGATGGCGAGAATGCGTTCCTGATGTGAAATAATGACAAGCGAACCGTCCAGATGGCTGCGTAAGTCGCGAAAAACGTCGATAAGCCCGGTGAAGCTCCACAGGTCAATACCTGCTTCCGGCTCGTCGAACAGCATGAAGCGCGTACCCCGGGCAAGCACAGTGGCGATTTCGATGCGTTTGATCTCGCCGCCGGACAGGCTGGCGTTGATCTCACGGTCCATATATTCGCGGGCACACAGCCCGACTTTTCCCAGAAGCTCGCACAGTGTTGCTTCGGAAAGAGCGCCTCCTGCGGCCAGTTCCACGAGGTCGCGCACGGTGAGTCCTTTGAATCGGACGGGCGTCTGGAATGCATAACTCACGCCGCAGCGTGCGCGTTGGGTAACGTCAAGCGGAGTAATGTCTTTTCCGTCCAGGAATATCTGCCCGGATGTGGGTGTCTCCAGCCCGGCGATCAGCTTCGCCAGCGTTGTTTTCCCGCCGCCGTTGGGGCCTGTGAGCACGACAAGTTTTCCGTCCGGAATAGCGAGGTCCATACCTTTGATAAGTTGTCCGCCTTCCGGTGGCTGCCATGTGAGTTTTGATAATTTCAGCATACTATGAATATTCCCTCCTGAAGCCGGTTGAGCATATAATCGCGGCAGAATACTTCGTCGATGATGATGTGGAAAACGCTTTCTATACTATTATACTCCACTTTGGCAAAATGACAAGACTTAAATGAAAGATTGTTCAGATGCAAAAATGAAGAAAACTGGCAGAAGTGAAGCAGATGCGGTTGAGATAGAGCCGTCGATAACAGCGCTGTGGTATAATAACCTCAGGCCCGCCGCTTACGCGGCTGTGCACATTTTATGCGCTGATGCACTTTCGCGTATAGAGTTGAAAACATTGAATCATGCAAAACCGCAGCGGGTGCGGTTTCGTTGTGGCCGCTTCGCAGCGTTCATGATATAATGATTCCACTACCGCCGTGTCGTGTTCGCTGTTTCCCGGCCAGAGCGCGTCAGGCCGCTGTATATGATTTTTATAAAAAGCAGAAAAGGAGCCGCCATGAAAGATATCGTCATCTCCGGCGCCCGAGAGGGCAATTTGAAAAGTATCTCTCTGCGGATACCACGGGAGAAGCTTGTGGTACTCACGGGCGTGTCCGGTTCAGGAAAATCCACGTTGCTGATCGATGTACTGTTCAATGAATGCCAGCGGCAGTATCTGGAGGCGATGGACTTGCAGGGAATCCGAAAGCCTCAGGTGGAAAACATCCGAGGCGTTTCTCCGGCCGTGTGCATCACGCAGCGCGGGGCGAATCGAAACCCACGTTCCACTGTGGGCACTGTCACGAACATTTATACGGAACTGCGCATGCTGTACGAAAAGCTGGCGGTACGCAATTGTCCGCATTGCGGAGTTGCCATTTGCGCGGCGGACTGCTTTGAAACCACGGAAAAGCGCGGCGGAGATTTTTTTGTCTATATGGACTGCTGTGTATGCGGCAAACGCATGGATAAGCTGACGCGCACGCAGTTTTCCTATAACACCAAAGAAGGGGCATGTCCTGAATGTCAGGGGCTTGGCCAGACACTCAAGGTGGACCGAACGGGGGCGGTGGATGAGCGGCGTTCTCTGGAGGATGGCGCTGTGCGTTTTTGGGCACAGAAATACGCTGAATACCAGACGGCTGCGTTTTATGCGGCTCTGCGGCATTATGGGCTCCCTGTACAGCCGGGGACGGCAGTCGAAGCATACAGCGATCTGCAAAAGGCAGTGCTGTATGAGGGAACTTCCTGCTCTGCGCTGCAAGAAACGTTTCCGAATATAGCCGTGCCGAAAACTGTCGCGCAGGGCAGGTTTGAGGGCGTGGAACCGATGCTTTGGAGGCGTTTGCAGGAAAAGGGCGGCGACGCTAAGGGGATGGAGGGGTATTTCCTTCATACGCCGTGCCGCGCGTGCGGCGGCGAGCGGTTGAATCCTCTGAGCCGCGGCGCCGCTGTGCGGGACGTGCGTCTGCCGCAGCTTTCTGCGCTTTCGCTGGATGAGCTTCGCAGGTGGCTTGAAAAGTTGGAGCAGGAGCTGCCTTCCGCGCATCAAAAACTGGTGGAGCCGTATTTGCTGGATCTGCAGACAAAGCTTCGGCGCTTGTCGGACGTTGGTTTGGGATATCTTTCGCTGGAGCGGCAGGCGGGAACACTTTCAGGCGGTGAAACGCAGCGCCTGCGGTTGGCCGCGGCGTTGGACTCGGACATCACGGGGATATTTTATATGCTGGACGAGCCGACGGTGGGCCTGCACCCGCAGGATACGCAGGGTATGATCGATGTTTTGAAACAGCTGCGTGACAACGGCAATACTGTACTGGTGATCGAGCATGACCCGGATGTAATGCGCGCTGCGGACCATATCATCGACATTGGGCCGGGTGCGGGCCGGCATGGCGGACAGGTTGTCGGCAGCGGCACGCTGGAAGAGCTGGCAGCGCAGCCTGATTCTGTCACGGGCGCCTGGTTGGCGAGGCATCAGCCGCAAAAGCGGACGCCTCGGGCGGGGGACGGCAGAAGGGTGAAGATAAGGAACGCCTGCCTGCACAATCTGCAAAATGTGGATGCGGAATTTCCGGTCCGCTGTCTTTCTGCGGTGACGGGGGTGTCCGGTTCCGGAAAGTCCTCGCTGGTATTCGGCGTGCTGGCGGACGAGAGGGAACAGCGTACACATGTTGCGGGGCTGGAACATTTCAGCCGTGTGGTGGTTATTGAACAGGAGGCGCTTGTCCGCATGCGCCGCTCCAATGTAGCGACCTATACAGGGCTGTATTCTGATATCCGCAGCTTGTTCGCGGCAACGCCGCAGGCCAAAAAGCTGGGATTGGGAGCAGGGGCTTTTTCCTTTAATACAAAAGGGGGCCGATGTGAGACGTGCGAAGGACTGGGCGTTGTTCCAAACAATTTGTTGTTTTTCGCGGATACGGAAATCACATGCCCGGTGTGCGGCGGCAGGCGCTTCGGCGAAAAGGTTTTGTCTGTTCGGTGGAACGGGAAAAATATTTCCGATATACTGTCGCTTTCCGTGGAAGAGGCAATGGAGATGTTTGCCGCAGAGCGTAGGTTGGCGGCGCGGCTGCACACGTTGTGCAGTGCGGGGTTGGGCTATTTGGAGTTGGGGCAAACGCTCACGACATTGTCCGGCGGAGAAGGCCAGCGTCTGAAGCTGGCAAAGGAACTGATGGAGCAGGCACAGAACAATGTATTGTATTTAATGGATGAGCCGACCGTAGGCCTGCATCCGCTTGACGTTGAGCACTTTCTCGCGCTGCTGAACGGTATGGTGGAAGGCGGCGCTACGGTGATTGCAGTGGAGCACAATCAACAGGTGATCGCTGCGTCGGACTGGGTCGTTGAGCTAGGGCCCGGCGGCGGGGTGGACGGAGGACGGGCCGTGTTTTCGGGGACGCCTCAGGAGCTGGCTGCCTGTACGGAGTCTGCAACAGGACGTTTTTTGGAAGGCTGGTAGCCTTGAATAAGCTAAAACGAACGCTCCGGCGCGCATTGCCGGGGCGTTCGTTTTGCGTCTCCTCAAATGTGTATATGGGGGTTTTGAAAATAGCGGCCTTTGTTCAAAGTGTGGTAAGCAGATATTGATAAGCCTTTTCCAAAAAAGTGAAATCGACCGCGTCAATATAATATTGCTCCAAAGCGTCATGGCATTCTTTGGCTTCCTTCTGAATGGAAGAAGCCTGTGCGAACAGCTCATCCACGGCGCGCTTATTGAAGTGCAGGCGCTTGCGGCGCAGCTTCAACCCTTCCTTGTTGCAGAAGCGTGTGCAGTGGATGGTGCGTTGGCCGGAAAACTGTATCGGATGATATGAGTTGCTGGTGACAAAGCAAAGACGCAGTGCGGGAATGAACAGATGCTCGATTTTTTCGTATGGGCTCATGGAACAATAACAGGTTACGATGTTGTGTCCTTTTTGCAGCGCCTCCTCCCGCAATGCGTAGAGCAATGTGCGGCTGGCGGCGCCGTATTCGTCATCCAGTACTACGATCGTGTCTGCAAGCTTTGCAATCGTATTACTGTAAAAAATTATCCCTTGTAAAGTCAATGCGCTTAACAGTCTGATTTCTTCGTGCGGAGCCTCTCCGGAGGAAGAAATGTAACGGCGGGAAAGTGTGCCTGCAAACGCGCGCGCCTTTGCGGTGTCCGTACAGGACAAAGCGACGCGCATGCTGTCCTGCAGCAGGCTGCCGGCAGCAGTGATATAACGTGTGGCGCGCTCGACCAATGCCTTGTTTTGCCGGAAGAGGCTGATGATCTCGCTTCGATGCGCTTGAAGTTTGTGACGGTCTACTGCACGGTACAGAGACACGATATCCTCGAACGCGACAGGATATACAGGCTCCAGCACATGCGGCGCGGTTCATAAACACACTTTTTAAATGAATGGAGGGTAAAGCGGCCGATAGGATGAGCGGCTCTGCAAATTTTGAATGCGTTGATGCTGGAAGGTGAAACAGCTTTACATGCGATCAGGGCGCTAAATGGATGCAATACTTTTTACCAGGTTAAAAACCGCATTGGTCAATATGGTGTTTATTGCTTCAACGCAGGCGTTGCTTTTGCCGGCTGCAGACAGGTATACTTTGATTTTGGGCTCAGTGCCGGATGGATTGATTATCAATTTGTTTTGGCCTTTCAGGTGATACTCCAACACATCGGCACAAGGCAATCCGGTATTTTCCGCGCGGCAGCCGTCTTTTCCGTCGGGGGACTGCGTTATCGATGCCCGCGGCCGTACTGGCTGGAGGTGAAACGGTTATGGCTACGCGGGCGGGTTGTGAGATAAGGGAAACACCAAACAGCGCAGGGTGTGACAAGCATACCCTGCGCTGTTTTCTGATGCTGTTTTCATCAAACCAGATGCTCTTCAAACCGCTGTATGCTTTCGTTTTTACCGACCACGACGATGATATCATCCACCGCAAAAACATGAGCGGGATTGATGTCAGTCATCGTCTGTTCGCCGCGCTCAATGGCTATGATGTTTAACCCGAATTTGCGGCGCAGATCGGCCTCTTGTACGCTGCGGCCAACGAGCTTTTGCGTGATGCGTATCTCCGATATCTCAATATTACTGTTGAGAGATATATAATCCAGCACGCTGCTGGAAAGCAGGCGCTTGGCAAGGCGCAGCGCCATGTCGCGCTCAGGGTAGATGACCTCCGCGCCGATTTTTTCCAGTACCGCGCCCTGATCTTCGCTGATCGCTTTGGCGATGACATTGGGCACGCCCAGACTTACGACATTGAGCGTGGTGAGGATGCTGGTGTCGATTTTTTCACCGATACATACGACGACGGTGTCGCAGTTTTGAATGCCGGCTTCCTCCAGCGTCTCGCGGCTCAGATCGTGCGCGACAAATGCGTGTTCGGTGTATTGGCGCAGCTCGCGCACCTTTGCCTCGCTGCTGTCGATGATCATTACGTCTTTGCCAGCGGTAGCCAGGCTTTTGGCCAGCGCCGTGCCGAAGCGTCCCAACCCGATGATGCCGTAGGACGCGGAATCATTATTTTTTGCCATGCTTTTCTCCTTATCCAATGGTGATGGTTTCTTCTGAATACCAGACGTGCTGCTCCGTTCGGAAGGCCCAAAGCGAGGCCACAGTCAACGGGCCGATACGTCCGGTGTACATGATCAATATGACGATCAGTTTGCTGGCGGGCTGAAGCTGCGGCGTAATGCCTGTGGACAGGCCCACCGTACCGAAAGCGGATGTCGCTTCAAATAAGAGCTGCAGAAATGTGAGGTCTGGCTCCAGAAGACACAGGATGAACGTGCCGCCGCATACGACGAACGCAGACAGCAGCGTGACGATAAAAGCTTTTTGGACGACTTCTCCGGCCACAGTGCGCCGGAACGCCGTGGGCATCCGCCCGGTAGCCGCGCTGCGCGTCGCCTGCAGAAGAGCGAACAGCGTAGTGGTTTTTATGCCGCCTCCGGTGGAGCCGGGCGACGCGCCTACGAACATGAGAAGGATCAAAACAAACAGGCCGGCGTCAGTGAACGAACCGATCGGATAGGTGGAAAAACCGGCCGTTCTAGCCGAAACGCTCTGAAAGAATGCGCCCAGCCATGTGACGTTTTCCGTCGCTTTCAAAAGCAGCGTGCCCAGAAGGATCAATACCGCGCTCATCACGATGACGACTTTGGAGTGCAGAGCTAGCGCGCGGAACGAACGCTTTTTTAAGATGTCGAGGATAACCAGAAAACCCAATCCGCCGAAAATGATCAGCCCAGCGGTGGTTAAGTTGAGCAGTAAATTGTTCTGATAAGGGATCAGATTTTGCAGCCCGCCGAGAATGTCAAAGCCGGAGTTGTTGAACGCGGCAATGGAATGAAATATGCTGATGCCTATGGCTTCCAGCGGAGGATGATCCTGTACGAAAACCAGAAAGCTCAACAGCGCGCCCGCACCTTCGAAGCACAGTGTCATGAGCAGAATGGATTTGACAAGCCGTACGATGCCTTTTCCGTTTTCCATATTCATGGCTTCACGCACCAGTAAACGGCTTTTGAAACCTACGCGTTTGCCTGCTACCAGAATGAAACCGACGCCTACAGAAGTAACGCCCAGACCGCCGACCTGGATGAGCAGCGCAACGATTGTACGCCCGAACACGGTGAAATGATCCGCCGTGTCGATGGCGATGAGCCCTGTAACACAGACCGCGCTGGTGGAAGTGAACAGTGCATCAATGGGGGTGACCTGCGCGCCGTCTCGAACAGATACAGGAAGCATCAGCAATGCGGCTCCGGCGAGGATCACCAGCGCGAAACCTGCGGCAATCAGGCGGCCCGGAGGCTGCCTTTTGATGAAATTCATTTATTTGACCTTGCTTTCACAAAATATTTTACGGAATGTTTTGCGGAAATGATCACGCCTCCTGTGAGGAGAGCAGCCAGATCGCTCCGCCGCCCAAGGCAAGTGAAAAAAGGCACATAAGCCATTGCGGGACGGAAACAGGGAAGCCGGGAAACAATTCCGGCAGAGAACCCAGCACAAAGCCTAAAATCAGCAGATAGGTTTGCTGCGGATGCTTTTCCATGGCGCGTTCCAGCAGCTTAGTCGTTAGTATAATCCCCAAAAGCACGCCCGCACCAAGAGGGAGCAGATAGGGCAGATAAAGGCGGCTGATGGATTGGATGACTGTATTGTACATGTCCATCATGAGAAGAAGATAAGATACGCTGATGCCCGGAAGAACAAGTGCAACAGCCGCGACCAGGCCGGCGCAGATCAAAAACAGCGCGCCGGGATTTTCCGCTCTGGAGGCGTCTGCTGCTGGCAGAATGGAAAATAATGCAACGGCGCTGAAACCGACCACGAGAAACACGGGGAGCCGCCAGGAGACGCTGTGTATCTGTGCTTTTTTCAGCATCATCGGCGTGCTTCCCGCCACCGCGCCGATGAAAAACCAGCGGAGCACGAGAGGATAACGCTCCAGCAGGTAAAGCAGCGGATTGGCGAACAGCAGCATCCCGGCACCGCCTCCCAGAGCAAATAGAAGCAGAAACAAGGCATTCCTTTTTTTACAGGCAAAAAAGGAACTCACCGAAGTGATGAGTTTGTCGTATATACCCAGGATCATTGCCATGGAACCGCCGCTTACGCCGGGCACAAGCATCGTGCCCCCCACACACAGCCCTTTCAAAAATATTTTCAACCAGTTTTCTTTCATAAGCCTCCTTGTTTTCAGCGGTTCCAGTTTGGAAAAGGCACAGCCAGCGCCTCACAGGCGCGGGCCATGCCCTTTTCAGTGTCCGCCCTTTCAGGGAAAGATTTCCCTGAAAGTCGGCGGACGGAAAATCCGCGAATTGCAGACAGTATAGCGAACCTCTTTATGCAATGTCAATGAAGATAGGCTTTTTTTAACGAAGCCTTTACG
>ERZ1673747.2825-NODE-2825-length-12296-cov-20.622416_pt1 | contig 12296 bp, 6 predicted proteins | sample MGYA00580220_ERZ1673747 | MGnify/ENA primary metagenome ERZ1673747 (study PRJEB41218, sample SAMN15661769) | gut metagenome | host: Homo sapiens | place: Canada: London | collected 2015-08-20/2019-03-30 | study: EMG produced TPA metagenomics assembly of... | reverse complement strand
GGGAAGGCCAGGCAGTAAGTCAATCAGAAAGCGAAGCTGCGGATGAGGACGCGGACGGAGAAAATGCTTTAAATGCAGTTGCAGAAGAAAACCAATATACAGTTTACTTCCAACAAAGCAATATTGAGGATACCAGGTGGAATAATGCAACACAAATTTATATTTATGCATTTAATGATGGCACTGATAATTTGAAGAGCATCTTACCAATGGCTAAAGAGGGTGGATCAAACTTACCAAATGTCTGGAAATATACATTTAATAAGCAATGGAAAAATGTAATTTTCCTTAGAAAGAGTGATTGGCCAACGGATAACGATAAGTCTTCTCAGACTGTAGATTTGCAAATCGACTGGAAATTAAATCAACCTTGTTTTAAGTTAACAGGTGATGATGAACAAAGTACTGAAAAAAAGAAAGCAACTCAGTTTGCCTACCAAGGAACAACTCAACCAACAGAAGGACGAACAGTATATTACGACGCTACATTATCGAAATTATCTTATGCAAGAACAGAAAATGTAAAGAATAATGGACAAGGAATTCCATATTCGGAGAATGCTTCAATTTACTACTATGCTACAGGCGGTAGTCAACCTCTTAATGGCACAATGATAAAAGCATCAGAAAAAGCATCAGAAGGAAATTATAAAGATGTATATAAAGTAACTCTTCCAAAGGAATATACAAAAATACGATTTGCTGCATATCCAGTAAATAATACGGAGGTAGCAGCAAATGGTGATGCGACAGATTTAGTAGATATTCCGGAAAAAATGACAAAACCATGTTATTACGGAGATTCAAGTGACGACATTATCTATCAAGACGCTTCAGGAAACCGTGGCGGTTACTGGGGAGAGGCATATACAGTAAGAGATGCGGAAAGGGGAAAGAAGAATGCAACGGTTGTAGATGTACCAAATGCAACAGAAAAAAGAGATGCTGATAATTTATATGTAAATACGACAATTTATGATTACTACTCAGATTATGAACTGAACGGAAAAAACAGAGATAACTATCCAAAACAAGGTGATGTAACAAATAACAGAATCTATCAGCCGTTCCGTCAGTTCAACATGGCGTTGAGTGATTATTATCAAAAAAATCAAGCAAAGTCACCATTATACTGGGGAAATTTTCAGAATTATTCAGATTCACATTTTAATGATATTGCTGAAACAATGGGGTTGTTTGGTTACAATATTAATAGCAGTAACGAAAAATTCTTTTACGAGAATAACTCTATGTGGGGAAGATGGGATTCAAAAAAACCATTACCAAATGGAAATAATGCCACCCAGGGATTGGTTGCAGATCAGTTAAATAATAATAGTCTACAATTAGAAACAGAAAGTAATGGAACGGTACTAGCTCCATTTTTTGACAAAGATTTTTTAAATGGAAATAATTCTAAAAATACAGTACTTGGAAAAGTATATGAAAATGTAACATTTCCATTTGTAAAAAAGGGAATGTACTGGACTTTTGACAGTGCTGATGACGAAGTAGGCAATAAAAATCTTCAATTAAAATATGATGATACAGATAAATATTTCTTACAATCAAATACTAACCCAGTAAAGGGACATACAACGACAGCAGAAACAAGTGATGGAAACTACTTCCCATTGAATTCAAGTGATCAATCAGGTGATGCTTCTAGATTAAATTATGGATTTGGACAAAAGTTTGATTTGAAGTTCCGGCTTACATCGGATGGAAAGATTCTTGGTCCTAATAATGAAAGAGTGCCAATTGAATTTAACTTTTCCGGTGATGATGATGTATGGGTATTCATCGATGGCCAACTGGTTCTTGATATTGGTGGAGATCATGCTGTGGTAACAGGAAAAATAGATTTCGCAAATAAAATGGCTACGGTTAGTAGTGCAAAGAACTCCAGTTCAGGAGGCACCTCTAACGGAGAAGTAAAGAAATATTTTCCTGAAAAATTAGTCAAAAGCAATTATTTCACAAAAGAACATACACTCACCATGTTTTACATGGAGCGTGGACTTTGGGAATCAAATATGAAAATCACTTTCAACTTCCCACAGGAGAATAAGCTCACTGTAGAAAAAGAAGTTGATACAACAGGAGCAAATGAGATTTTCAAAGATGCCTTAGCAAATGTCGGAACATTTGATTTTGAGATAAAAAATCTTGCAACAAGTGAAGGTCCTAAAGATGTGTCTGAGCCTAGCAGCCCGGAGATAAAGGAAGAATTTAATGATTATTTAAATTCAAAGACTATTTCAGGAACAGGGGCGCGCAACTCAAAAGTTGAAGTGAAAGAAGATCCTACAAATAGCGGGAAAGGAAAAATTATAAGCAGCTATTATCCGGGAGAGAAGAAATCAACGGATACGCAAGAAAAAACAGATTCAAGATTGGTAAAAATCCAGGCAAAAGATGGTAATACATTTGATGCATCAGATTCAAAAGGTTACAAGTATTTGCAATTTGACGTGTATAATACGGATGAAAATGCGTCAGGGACAGATCCTTTTGTTGCACTGGTAGATGAATATGGAACAAGGATAGGAGCGTGGGCAAGTTTCCTTACTTATAATGATCGAAATAATAATATTGATAAGCAGACTTGGAAGACAATAAGAATCGATCTCGAAAAATTAAAAGCAAAAACATTAGATGTTGAAACGACAAGTAAATTTAATTTCAGCAAAGTGAAAGAAATCCAATTTGCTTACTGGGATGATGTGACAGTTTATCTTGACAAGTTTGCATTTGTAAAGCCAGCGAGTGTTGAGAAAACAGGATTCACAACAGAACAGAAAGATATTCCAGATTATGGGTCAATTAAATCAGGGAAGCTGGAACCGGTGAATGGCGCATATTATCAGAATATAAATGGAGATACAATCATCTACAGTGATGGACTTCTTAGTATTGGAAATAAAGAAAGTGCAATATTCAGCGATCAGTTCCGAAGAGGAAGTTATCTTTCCATTGCCGAGAAAAATGTTTCATCTGATGTATTTACTACAACGTGGTCGTTGTATGAAAATGGAGCAATTGTAAATCCAAGTTATTTGACTTCTACAAATTTTAATACCGTAACCGGTGGCGGACAAGGTTCTGTTGAAAATCAATCAGGTTATGAAGTCAAAGATGGAAGAACAGAGAAGAAGACATCTGTAAAAAAACCTACTGAATCAACGATTGTATTCCGAAGTTATGCTAATCCTGATAGTGATAATGCGGTAATTAATCTGAAGGCAAAATATGTAAATAAGTTGCGAACAGGTTCTATTTCTCTGAAAAAGTCATTAAGCAAGGGAGAGAAAGAATCTCAGCCAGAAAGAAAGTATAAATTTACAATCGAATACCGAAATATCGCAGGAATGAAACTGGAAGCGAATATAGGAAAAGATGTTATTAAGCAGACAATTGAATTGAAAGCAGGAGAGAATACAACGATTCAAGGAATTCCGGCGGGGACCGATTATACAATCTATGAAGAAATACCAGAGAGTGTTGACTATAGTCTGGAAAAAGTTAAAGTTACAGTTCCTGGAAATGACAAGAATGTCAAAGCAGAGAACAATGTAGTTACAGGAATTGTAGTTGCAGATGATGATGACAATCCAATTAGCACAGAGGTTACATTTGTGAATACGGTTACACCATTGATTTCCATTTCTGGAACGAAGACTTGGGAAGGTGGAGAGACAAAAGGTACACCGGATAACATTGTTGTTCAGATTCAGCGGCTTAATCCAGATACTAACGAATATGAACAAGCAAAAGATAAGTCAGAAGAACTGATTCCAAATCAAGTTGTTGATATTAATAGTGGCTGGAAGTATACATTTACAGGATTATTGAAATATGTGAATTATACAGCGACTCCTCAACAAGAGTATACGTACAGGGTTGTAGAATTGGGAACTTTAAAAAGTTCGAAAGAACTTAATGGTATGAATCCAGATCCACAGAATCCAGAACATATAAAGCAAATAGCAGGATATTATCCAGAATATACTACAGAGAGCAATGGCAGTTACAATATTACAAATAGAAAAACAGGTAGTCTAAAGATAATAAAGAAAACCGGAAAAAATGAGTCTTTAGCGGGTGCAAAGTTCACTTTATATAAAGATGCTGAAGCAACGCAGGTTGCAACGGATTGCACAGGAAAAGAGTTGACGGGTATTACTGGAGATAACGGAGAGTTAGTCTTCGATAATATTATAGCTGGAACGGAAGAAAATCCGATTACATATTATCTGAAAGAAGTAAAGACAAAAGCCGGTTATGTACTCTTGAAAGAGCCGATTAAGATAATACTTCCATATAAGTATAAGGTGGGAGATATAGTGAATGGAACGAAAGTAAGGGAAGGTGGTGTGACATGGAACCTTACTTACACTATCATTAATGATAAAGCATTCGATCTTCCGGCAAGTGGAAATAAAGGAATTTTCAAATTTATCGTAATCGGAATTACAGCAGTTCTGGTGGGTGGTTATTTGTTAACAGCAAGAAAGAAAAGCAGAAAGAAGAGAGTTTCAAGGAGAGGCTAAAAGAATCAATAAACCAGTATTCGTAGGGAATAGGGAGTCCCTTTGAATAGATTTAGAAAAAAGAAGGAGAAGAGAGCAATGAAGAAAAATGTTTTGAAAAAATTTGCGGCGGCAGCACTTGCGGCGGCAACAGTAATGAGTAGCATGTCAGTGATGGCGTTTGCGGCAGATGCGGAAACAGGCACCACAGAAGAAAAAGGTAGTGTTACGATTACGAAGTATATGAGTACTTCAGGAACTGGGGATACATTGTCAACAGAGAATTATACAGGTGCTGCACCAACAGGAGAAGAGTATAAATTATTAAAAAATGTTGAGTTTGCTTATGTAAAAGTTGGTGAGAGAGTGCAGGTTGATACTGCTACATCGGATTCTTCACAAACAGAGATACAGTATACGGTGACAGATGAAAATTTTTTGGATGAAATAGGGATTGAAAAAGCAGAGGTAAATAAAAATTTTACACAAAAAACATTAAATGAAAAAGTAAGTAGTAGTGCTAATAAAACTAAGGTGATAAATTTTGTAAATACATATAAAGGAGCTAATAAAGAATCTACAGATGAAAATGGTACAGCATCTTTTACGGAGCTAGATCTTAATGCATTATATGTATTTGCAGAAACAGACGCTACAAATGCAGCGCTAGCAAGTGATGGAAGCAAAGTTAACGTAACAAAAGTTTCTGTTCCATTCCTCGTTTCTTTACCATTTACTGGAAGTGATGGAACAACAGTGACAAATTTAAGGGTATATCCAAAGAACTCAACAGGTACAGAAAGTATTGATAAAAATATTATTGAGAATAATACGAAAAAAAAGACTACAGTTGCTAATATCGGAGATACTATTAATTATGAAGTTACATATTCTGTTCCAGTTCCAGAAAATGGTTTAACAGAGCTGAAAATCGTTGATACAATGGATAAGGGACTTACGTTTAAAAATGAAGCAAGTAATATTACTGTAATAAATGATAAAGGAGCAGAGGGTTCAGAAAAAAAACTTACTTATAATACAGAGTATACAGTGTCTTTAGATGAAGCAAAAAATACAGTAACTATTGATTTTGCAAAGTATTTAAATTCATTGCAGAAGAATTCAACAGAAACATTTACAATTACTTACACAGTTAAATTAAATGAAAATGCAGTTCTTGGACAGACAGGAAACAAAAATAAAGTTTATTTAGAATATCAAAATTATGGTGAAAAAGAGCCAAAAAAAACAACAGATAAAGACACTACAGTATTCACATACGGAATTGACCTTACTAAAAAATGTGAAGGTACAGGTGTACTTGAAGGAGTAAAATTTGAATTAACAGATAGTGAAAATCAGCCTGTTAAAGTTCAGAAAAATGGAACGAATGAGTTCTATACACCGGGCGGAATTTCAAATGAAGTAACAACAGCCACCGACGGAAAAATCTACATCAGAGGTTTAAAACCAGGTACATACAAACTGACAGAGACAAAGACAAAAGCCGGCTATGTACTTCTGAAAGATCCAGTAGAAATTATGATTACTCAGAAAGAAGCTGAATCAGGAATAGCAGAAGCAACTGTAGGCAGAAAACCTGTTACAATGCAGAACGATCAGAAGAATTCAGACAGCAAAACAGCCGAAGTACCACTCACAGTAGTCAACAGCAAGGGATTTGACCTTCCGGCTACAGGTGGAAGAGGTATTGCACTCTTCACAATCGCAGGTATCGCAATCGTTGCAGCTGCAGGATCACTCTTATTCATGAGAAAAAGATCCAAATAATTAATTAGATGCTCTCATATACAGAATTAATACTACACAGGGAAACAGAAATGACTGTTTCCCTGTATTTGAAAGTGAGAAAGCACATTTCTTGTTTTCAAATACAGGGAAGGAGCAGGAAAATGAAAAATAAAATAATTAATATCTTTCTTGTGCTGATTCTGCTCTGTGGAATCGGCGTTTTGAGTTATCCGTTTATCAGTAATATATTACAGGATAGAAAACAGGATCAGATTCTTACGGAATATAATGAAGAGATGGAGAAGCTGTCAGATGCAGAGATTGAGGAAGCGAAAGAAAAAGCAAGGCAGTACAATGACAGTTTGAGCAATACAGTTGTTATATCGGATCCATTTGACCCGGATGCGGCAGATGATATGTCAGCAGATTATATTTCAGCATTGAATCTTGAGAAAAATGGAATTATGGCGTATATTGAGATTCCAAGGATTGATGTGTATGAGCCGGTGTACCATGGCACATCAGAAGAAGTGTTAGCAAAAGGTGTTGGTCACCTGGAGGGGACATCTCTTCCAATTGGTGGAGAGAGTACGCATACAGTACTTTCCGGGCATACAGGACTTCCAGAAGCGGAAATATTTACGAAGCTGGAATCTGTAAAAGAAGGGGATATTTTTCTTATTCATGTGCTGAATGAGACATTGGCATATAAGGTGGATCAGATTAAGGTTGTCGAGCCATCGGAAACAGATGATTTGAAAATCGTTCCGGGGTATGATTATGCAACATTGGTGACATGTACACCTTATGGGATTAATTCACATCGTCTTTTGGTAAGAGGCATTCGAACAGAATATACGCAGGATGTGAGTGATGAGGCAGCAGGACAGGCAGAGGAAGGTCCGGATGGCGGTGGCTGGAAAGCAATGTACGAAAAAGCCATTATAGAAGGCATTCTTTTTGCAGTGATTCTGGTTGTTCTGATCAATGTGATTGTGCGTAAGTTTGGGAAAAAGAATAAATCAGAAGTTGCGATTTATGATGAAAAAGAGAAGAAGGAAAAGAAACCATGCAAAAAAGCAGGAAAAAGAAGGAGAAGAAAAAGCAAAAGAACAGAACGCTGATGGCAATTATGCTGATAATTCTGTATCTTGGAGGTTTGTTTGTGTATGCAATCCCAGATTTACAAAAGGTTGCATTGCAGAAGGAAAACGAGAAAGCAGTGGAACATTTTAAAGAAGAGGTGGAAGGAAGCCAGTTGGATAAAAGTGGAGAAGAGAAAGACTCTACCTCTGCCGATTCCAATCAGATCCCAGAGAACGCCCAGCTCTACCAGGAGATGCAGGCATATAATCAGCAGATCTTTTCTGATGGTCAGTCAGGACTGACTGATCCATGGTCTTACGAGCAGGAGACATTGGATCTGTCGAAGTATGGAATTGATGACGGGATGATCGGGATTCTTGATATTCCGAAGATGGATGTGACATTGCCATTATATCTCGGCGCAACGCAGGAGAAGATGGCGAAAGGTGCGGTCATGCTTGGACAGACTTCATTTCCGGTGCAGGGCACGGACAGTAATTGTGTGATCGCAGCGCACAGAGGATGGAAGGGGATTCCGATGTTCCGCGAGATTGAGCGGTTGGAGATCGGAGATGAACTGACGATACAAAACTGTCAGGAAACATTGACGTATCGTGTGTCTGAGATTGAGATTATCCTGCCGGATGAGAGTGACAAGATCATGATTCAGCCGGGGCGGAATATGGTGACTTTGATGACATGTCATCCTTATACGCAGAATTCCAGAAGATATGTTGTGTATTGTGATGAGGTTGGAACACAGCCGGAGGCAGCAGTTGATGCAGCAGAAGAGGCGGACAGCAGCCAACAAGAGACTATCACCACTTCCGAGCAGAACAGAACGGAAGCATTAGAAGAAGATCAGCGTCTGATCGAGAGAGATACTTTATGGAGGAAAGCCGGTTATGTTGGAATCGGGCTGATCGGAGTATTGATTATTTTTGGATTTATCCCTAGGAAAAAGCATTGAGATGCGTTATACTAAGAAAGATGTGAATGAAAACATGGTACAAAGGAGATGGAGCAATGATTCGTTTTACATGGTATGAACTGCTTTGGTTGTTTTTCATCTATTCTTTCTTAGGATGGGTGCTGGAGACAGCGGCCGCAACAGTAAAACAGAAGAAGTTTGCGAACAGAGGTTTGGTGAATGGACCGTTCTGTGTGATCTACGGTATCGCCGCTCTGTTCATGACATTTGGATTACAGGAGCTAAGAGGAGTCTGGCTTTTTTTATTTGCGACATTTATGCGACAGTGATTGAATGGGTTGCAGGGCATTTGATCGAGAAGGCATTTAAAGCCAGATGGTGGGATTACTCCAGGATTAAATGGAATCTGGACGGATATATCTGTATCCCGGCTTCTCTTATCTGGGGTGCTCTTGGATATCTCGGAATCCGCTGGGGAAACAGATTTGCGATCATAGTATTTAAAATGTTGCCTCTGTTCCTGATGAAGATCCTTGTATTGGTTCTTCTTGGCGTATTGGTTGTGGATATCCTCGGATCTTATCTGCTGCTTCGTGGAAAAGGAAAGAACCTCGCGCGGTGGGAAGCTACGAATGAAGGTCTGGATAAAGTCAGCAATAAGCTTGGAAGTGTGATTTCCGGATGGGTTGGGAAACGTATCCAAAAAGCGTATCCAAAAGCGAGGGAACTGATCCGCAAGGAAGAGGAAGCGGAGAAGGGAAAAGTATTTGCCGCAGGCTGTGGGTTCTATAAGATCGTGCTGTTGTTTTTTGTAGGAGCATTTCTTGGAGACATTACAGAGACGATTTTCTGCAGAATCACGGCAGGTGTGTGGATGAGTCGCTCCAGTGTGGTCTGGGGACCGTTCAGTATTGTCTGGGGACTGGCAATCTCACTTGTGACAGCAATGCTTTACAAATATAAAGATAAGAGTGACAGCTTCTTATTTATCATCGGTACATTGCTTGGTGGAGCGTATGAATATCTTTGTAGTGTGTTTACGGAAATTGTATTCGGGAAAGTATTTTGGGACTATAGCGAGATTCCATTTAACTTAGGAGGCCGAATCAACTTATTATACTGCTTCTTCTGGGGAATTGCGGCAGTTGTCTGGTTTAAGAAGATCTATCCGCACATTTCCGCATGGATTGAGAAAATCCCGATGCTGACAGGGAAGGTGCTCACCTGGTTTTTGATCATTTTCATGGTATGCAATGTGACTGTGTCATGTATTGCACTTGTTCGTTATGACGAACGTGGAAAGGGCGTTGTAGCGGAAAACAGCATTCAGAAATGGGCAGATGAGCATTACGATGATGCGAAGATGGAGAAGATTTATCCGAACGCAAAAGCGACAGAATAGAAAATAAGATGTAAACGAGAGGGAAATGGTATGATGGAGAATAAAAAGATGCGGGCAGAGCATCCGAAGAAAGAGCTTGCAGTGGATATTTTGTATGATATTATAGGAAGTATTTTGTTTGGTGCCGGAATCTATACATTTGCAGAGGGAGGAAATTTTGCGCCTGGAGGAATTTCAGGTATTGCATTGATCATGAACAAGTTATGGAATCTTCCGGTCGGTACAATGACGTTGATACTGAATATTCCACTGGTCATCATCAGTTACAAGACAGTAGGAAAACGGTTTTTGATAAAGACTGCGAGGACGATGATTATTTCAACCATTTTTGTCGATCTTGTATTTCCGATGTTCCCGTATTATACAGGGCAGCGTCTGCTTGCAGCGATTTACTCGGGAGCATTGCTTGGACTTGGAATGGTTCTTTTCTATATGAGAGGTTCTTCTTCGGGCGGAGCAGATTTCCTGACGATGACGATCAAAAAGAAGAGACCACATATGTCTCTTGGTCGACTGACGTTATTGATCGATTTGATCATTATCTTAATTGGATGGCCGGTATTCGGTGATGTTGACTCAGTTCTTTATGGATTGATCGCAGTATTTGTCTGTTCTATGGTGATCGACAAGATTCTTTACGGAATCGGTGCAGGAACACTTGCAATCATTGTTACATCGAAGGGAGAGGAAACAGCGGAAGAGATTGGAAGAATCACCGACCGTGGTGTAACATCTTTGGAAGGAATGGGTACTTATACAAAGAGTAAGAGAAATGTTCTGCTCTGTGCATGCTCCAAGTCAGAAGCGTATCTTGTGAAAAATGCAGTTTACCAGGTAGATGACTCTGCGTTTGTAATGTTCACTGAGACGAGTGAGGTGCTTGGAGAGGGATTCAAGGAAAGTCTTGATGAGCTGTAAATAAAAGAGAAGAATATGAAATAGAAAAAGCTGCTGTCTGAACTGTTGCTTGCGGGACTCGTGAACAACAGACGGACAGCAGTTTTTCTATATGCTCTTTATGAAGAGATTCGTTTTCAAAGATATAAAAATGTTAATCTTCTTTCGCCCAGTCGAAGGAATATTTGACAGCCTTGTGCCAGCCTTTCAGTTTCTTTTCGCGGACTTCCGGATCAATCGAAGGTTCAAAGACCTGATCGATCGCCCAGTTCTCTTTGATTTCTTCAAGACTGTTCCAGTAGCCGACTGCAAGACCAGCCAGATAAGCAGCTCCCATAGCAGTCGTCTCAACGCAGACCGGACGGTGGACCGGTGCGTTGATCAGATCAGCCTGTGTCTGCATCAGGAAGTTATTTGCGCTTGCGCCGCCGTCTACTTTCAGGGAGGCAAGATTAATGTCGGAATCTGCCTTCATGGCAGTCAGGACGTCATATGCCTGATAAGCGAGAGACTCGAGGGTTGCACGGATGATATGGTATTTATTTACTCCGCGTGTCAGGCCCACGATCGTTCCGCGGGCATACTGATCCCAATATGGAGCACCGAGTCCGGTGAAAGCAGGTACAACATAACAGCCGTTTGTATTTTTCACTTTCTTTGCCATATATTCGCAGTCGTCAGCGGAATCAATCAGGCGCAGTTCATCACGCAGCCACTGGATTGCCGCACCGGCGACAAAGATAGAACCTTCCAGAGCATATGTAACCTTTCCGTTAAGTCCCCAGGCAATCGTGGTGACCAGTCCATTGTTGGAAAAGACAGGTTTCTCTCCGGTGTTCATCAGAAGGAAGCATCCGGTTCCGTAAGTATTCTTCGCATCTCCCGGTTTAAAGCAGGTCTGACCGAAAAGTGCAGACTGCTGATCTCCGGCAGCACCGGCGATCGGGATCGCTCCGCCGAGGACGGAAGGATCTGTCTCTCCGTAAATGCAGCTGGAAGGCTTCGGTGTCGGAAGCATACAGCGTGGGATCTGAAGTTCTTCGAGAATCTCGTCATCCCAGTCTAATGTATTGATATTGAAAAGCATGGTTCGTGATGCGTTGGAGTAGTCTGTAACATGTACTGCGCCTTTCGTCAGTTTCCAGATCAGCCAGGTCTCTACTGTACCAAAGAGCAGTTCTCCGCGCTCGGCACGTTCTCTTGCTTTCGGAACATTATCGAGGATCCAGCGGATCTTTGTTCCGGAGAAATAAGCATCAAGTACAAGGCCGGTTTTCTGACGGAACTTTTCTGTCAGTCCTTTTTCCTTCAAAGAATCGCAGAATTCAGCAGTACGACGACACTGCCAGACGATTGCGTGGCAGATAGGATCGCCGGTATTTTTATCCCACACGATCGTTGTCTCGCGCTGGTTCGTGATACCGATTGCAGCGATATCAGAAGGTTCTGCGCCGATGATGTTCATAGCCTCCACAGCAACTCCGAGCATGCTTGCCCAGATTTCATCCGCATCGTGTTCAACCCAGCCCGGTTTCGGAAAATGTTGTGTGAATTCTCTCTGTGTGACGCTGCAGATTTTCCCTTTTTTATTAAATAAAATGCAGCGGTTACTTGTGGTTCCGGCATCTAATGCCATAACGTATTTTGACATAATATGTGCCTCCTCATTCTAGTATTACTCAGAACAGAAATGGTT
>ERZ1673747.2821-NODE-2821-length-12303-cov-164.892554_pt1 | contig 12303 bp, 9 predicted proteins | sample MGYA00580220_ERZ1673747 | MGnify/ENA primary metagenome ERZ1673747 (study PRJEB41218, sample SAMN15661769) | gut metagenome | host: Homo sapiens | place: Canada: London | collected 2015-08-20/2019-03-30 | study: EMG produced TPA metagenomics assembly of... | reverse complement strand
TTTCCATGTCTTGGCTTATCTTCTGGGCGGTGATTTTGGCGTAAATTTGGGTGGTCTTTATGTTGGTATGCCCCAAAAGACGGCTCACCGTTTCGATGGGTACGCCGTGCGACAGAAGCACGGTCGTGGCGTTCGTGTGTCTTGCAACATGGTAGGTCAAACGTACCTTGAAGCCGCATTGTCTGCCTATCTCTTTGAGTATCTTGTTGCAACTGCCGTTACTCGGAACGGGGAAAACATGACCGTCCCGAGCCAGTCCCTTGTATTTCTCTATGATACACTTGGGAACGTCCAAAAGACGGATGTTCGATTCGGTGTTGGTCTTCTTTCTTCGGGTGATTATCCAAAGGTTGCCGTCGAAGAATGTTTGCAGGCGGTCGGCGGTGAGGTTCTTCACGTCCGAATACGCCAAACCCGTGAACACCGAAAAGACGAACAAGTCCCGTACAAGTTCATGGGTGGCATTCTTCATGGGTGCGTCCATGAGCGTCTGTATCTCCGTTTGGGTGAGGTAGCCCCTATCCACGCTTTCGGGAGAGTTGATATATCCGGCAAAGGGATTGAACGGCAAACGCCCGTCGTTCCTCGCAATGGAAACGATGTGCTTCAACACAATCATGTAGCCCCACACGGTATTGGTGCGGCATTTCTTCTCCGTGCGCAGAAAATACTCGAAATCGTTGATGAACGTGAGGTTGAGTTCCTTTAACGGGATGTCCTCACGCTTGTAGGTATGGGGCAGGAACTCCCGAATATGGTTGCAGACCGTCCGATAACGGGTAAATGTACCCTGCGCCCTGCTGTGCCCGACTTTCTTCTCAAACTCGGCGTTGTGCTGCTCGAACAGCTTCAGCAAGGTTTCCTGCTTGATGCCGATACCAAGATAGGCGTCTTTGAGTTTGGCGGCGGTAACATATCCGTCCGTCTGCATTAACTCTTGATAGCGGCGGTTTACCTCCACACGGATTTTATCTACCGCAAGGTTGATTCTCTGCGCTTCGACGCTCTTGCCCGAAGCACGGCTGTTTTTCACGTCCCACAACCGTGGGGGAACGTCCATCTTGCAACTGAACTGTTTAATCTCGCCGTCCACCGTGATACGGCACATCAAAGGCAGGTTGCCGTTCGGCTTCTCGCTGCCTTTCTTCACGTAAAATAATACCTTGAATGTACTTCGCATAACTCACTCCTTTTTTTGGTTACAAAATTAGTTATTAGTGAGTTACCGACTGCTATGCAAAATTACGCAAATCACAGAAACAGAACCATTTAGCAAGAAATTCACACCCGTTACGGGGGTAATGAGGTGGTAACTGAACTCTTGCGCTGTTTGGCTTCGAGGTGGTATTTCGTTGGCTCTGCCCCATAGAAAAACAAAGCGTAACGAACACTCTATCAGCTAATTCGCTACGCTTTGCCCAAATTTACTTTTTCGCTATGTGTTTATCAACACAAATGAATATTGTCCTGAATAGTCGGCATGAATTATCGTTTTTCGATAAATTTTATTTGTTTTACGGAAATTATCCTTATATTTGTTGCCGAAGTAACCCGGATAATCAAAGCAGCTATGGACTTATTACGTGTGGAACACGTCACCAAGCGGTTTGCGACGCATACCGCGCTGGACGACGTTTCGCTTTCGATCCCGCGCGGGTCGGTTTACGGCCTTTTGGGCCCCAACGGCGCGGGCAAGACGACCCTGATCCGCATCATCAACCGCATCACCGCGCCCGATACGGGTCGTGTGCTATTGGGTGAGCGGGAGATACTGCCCGAAGACGTCTATCGCATCGGCTACCTGCCCGAAGAACGGGGCCTCTACAAGAAGATGAAGGTCGGCGAGCAGGCCGTCTTTTTCGCTCGCCTGAAAGGGCTTTCGCGTCACGAGGCCGTGACACGGCTCAGGCAGTGGTTCGTCAAGTTCGGTATCCAGGAGTGGTGGGACAAGAAGGTGGAGGAGCTCTCGAAAGGCATGGCCCAGAAAGTGCAGTTCATCGTCACCATCCTCCACAAGCCCGAACTGCTGATCTTCGACGAGCCCTTCTCGGGCTTCGACCCGATCAACGCCAACCTGCTCAAAGAGGAGATCCTTTCGCTCAGGGACCAGGGCGCCACGGTGATTTTCTCCACGCACAATATGTCGTCCGTGGAGGAGATTTGCGACCACATCACCCTGATAAACAAGTCGCGCAACATCCTCTCGGGGAATGTGGAGGAGATTCGCCACCGCCACGGAAACAACATCTTCCGCCTTGATTTCCGGGGTGAACGAGGCGTACTGATGCAGGCCCTTGCAGGCGTCTGCGAAACGATGGAGGACGCCGAGGCCGAGCAGGGCATCTACGAAACGCTCAAAATCCACGTACCGTCCGCAGAGGGCGTGCGCGAGGTGATCGCCCGTGCGAACGAGGCCGTGGAGCTGCGCTCCTTTACCGAGATCATCCCCTCGATGAACGATATTTTCATCCGTGCCGTCAACGGAAACCTGTAAAATGCTAAGGCCATGTCGAAAGTTGGAATAATCATCGCGCGTGAATTCAACGAGCGCGTCCGCAAGAAATCCTTTATCATCACCACCATCCTCATGCCCGTGCTGATGATCGGCCTGATGATAGTCCCTGCCCTGATTATGAATTACTCGCGGGGCGACACGAAGCGCATCGCCGTGATCGACGAGAGCGGGCTGGTGCTGCCGGCGCTCGAAAGCGACGAAGTGCTGGTCTTTGAGCCCACGCAACTGTCGGTGACGGAGGCACGCACGCAGCTCCCGGATGCGTTCGGGGTGCTCTGGATCGGGAAGGACGTGCTCGGCAACCCTTCGGAGGTGAAACTCTACGCCAACACCTCCTCCTCGATGCTGGTCGAGTCGGGCATCGAGTCGCAGATCAGCCGCATCCTGGAGCGCGAAAAGCTCAAGGCTTACGCCATCGACGACCTGCCCCGCATTCTGGAGGCGGTCAAAACCCCCGTGCACCTGCAGGTTTTCCGCAACGACGAGGGCGGACAGGACCGGCAGGCCCGTTCGTCCGCCATCTCGTCGGTGGTAGGCATGGTGCTCGGTTTCATCCTCTATATGTTCCTGCTCATCTACGGGGCCATGGTCATGCAGAGCGTCATCGAGGAGAAAAACAACCGCGTACTCGAAGTGGTCGTTTCCTCGATCCGGCCGTTTCAGCTCATGATGGGTAAAATCCTCGGTGTGGCCTCCGTGGCCGTGGTCCAGGTGCTTATCTGGGGTGTGCTGGTCGTGGCCGCCGGAGCGCTGGTGATGCCCCATCTGGTGCCGCAGGAGATGATGCAGAGCGTCGAGGCGATGCAGTCCGGAGGGTTCGACCCCGCAGCTGCAACGGGTATGGACATGGATATGCTGCAAGCCGTCGCTACGGCGACCGACCTGGGGTATATCCTCCAAATCTTCGTCTTTCTGATGCTCTACGTCATCGGAGGCTACCTGCTCTATTCAGCGATGTTCGCCGCCGTCGGATCGAGCGTGGACAGCATCCAGGACGCACAGCAGTTGCAGACGCCTATTATGATTCCGATTATCCTGTCGATCTTCGTGATGATGGCCGTGATGAACGACCCCAATTCGCAGCTCGCATTCTGGTTCTCGATGATTCCTTTCACCTCCCCCGTGGTGATGATGGCCCGCATCCCGGCCGGAATCCCCGTCTGGGAGATCGTCGTATCGCTCGTGCTGCTCTACCTGTCGTTCGCCGGCATGGTCTGGCTTGCCGCGAAGATTTACCGCGTGGGGATCTTCATGTACGGGAAGAAACCCAACCTGAAGGAGATCTGCAAGTGGGTGCGGTACAAATACTGATTACATGCGCACGTTCAGGCATTTGCTGATGACCAATACGTTGATCGTGGTGATCGCCCTGGTGGCGCTCACCGTCGATGTGGTCTTCTACCTCAAGGCCGGCGCGGGTTGGGAAAACAGCCTGTGGCATATCTTCGTGCTGCTGCTGGTCGCGGTGGCGGGTATCGTGCAGGGCTGGCGCCTGCGCAGGCTCCTGGCCCGCTACCGACGCACATAGCCGCCTTTGTGAGTCCCTTATCCCTTGTCCCGGTCCCGATGGGCCGGGACTTCCTGTGCCGCACGGTGCCGCTTAGCAGGACAATAACGAAGGGGCCGCGACCGTTTTGCCAAAAAAATCCTACCTTTGGGCATTGCGCCCGCCCGATATGAAACCCTCGAAAAACGTCCGCACGAAAATCGCCGTTGGCTACGCCCTCATTATCGTAGTCTGCATCCTTTCGGTGGGATACGTCTATCGCCAGGTGGAGCGTTTCACCGGGCCGGACGACAGCCGGATGCAGGTGCAGTCGCGCCGCAGCCTGGTCAACCAGACCCTTTACCATCTCTACCAGGCGGAAGGATACGGGCAATTCCTGATTGCGGGGTACCCCTCCTACGAGCGCCGGTACCGGGACGAGTTGCAGGTCGTGCGCCAATACCTCGATTCGCTCGGTGCGTGGGGCGCCGTCGGAAGCGACTCGCTGCAACGCATCCGCCTGGACAGCATCTCGTCGCTGATCGGCGTGAAGGAGCGGAGCACGCTGGGTTTGCAGCGCACGATCCGTTCGTCGGGCACGGCCACGCTGCTCAGCCGGAACATCGAACAACTCCTGCCGCCCGACACACTGAGGGCGGATACCGCCATCCGGCAGGTGGTGCAGCAGGATACGGTCTCGGTCCCCAGGCGCAAACGCGGTTTCTTCCGCCGTCTGGGCGACGTATTCAGCCCGCCTAAAGAGGATTCGAGCGTGGTGATCTCCACGCGTGTGGTCGTCGATTCCCTGCCCCCGGCTGCTGTCAAGGACACCATTGCCGGGGTGCTGCGCGACTTGCAGGACCGGGTGAACAGCCAACGGCTGGAGATTTACCAGCGGGCCTGGAACGACGGTAACGCGCTAAAATACAGCAACCAGCAGATCAACGAAAAGATTTACCGCCTGCTCAACGACTTTGAACAGGAAGAGACCGCATACCTGATGGTACGGATGAACGAGCGGGCCGAGGTCAGGCGGCGGTCGTCGCTGATTCTGGGCGGTATCGCCGCCACGGCCCTGGTGCTCATGCTCGTTTTTGTGGGGATGCTCTGGCGGGACATCGGCCGCAGCAACCGCTATAAACGCGAGCTGGAAGAGCTCAACCGCACGAACGAAGCGCTGCTTGCGGCACGCGAGAAGCTGATGCTGACCATCACGCACGACATTAAGGCGCCGCTCGGGGCGATCATGGGCTATATCGACCTGCTGCTGCGCTTCACGGACGGAAAACGGGAAGCCCTCTACCTGCGCAACATGAAGGCTTCGGCGGATCACCTGCTCGGGCTGGTGGGCAACCTGCTCGATTTCTACCGCCTCGATGCCCACAAGGTTGAGGTGAGCCGGGTCGCTTTCAGCCCGGCGGAGCTCTTCGCACAGGTCGGCGCGGGTTTTGCGCCCGTTGCTGCAGGGAAAGGGATTGCCCTGCACACGCAGATTTCGGCGTCGGCCGAATGCGAAGTGGCGGGCGACCCGCTGCGCATCCGTCAGATTACGGACAACCTGCTTTCCAATGCGCTGAAATTCACGGACCGGGGCAGCGTAACTATCGCCGCCGACCTTCGTGACGGCAACCTGGTCTTTTCGGTGACGGATTCCCCTGCTTTGGGCGGGAAGCAGCACATCTCCGCCCTCCTCCTGCCGGGCTTCGGGAATGTATCCCTCCAGGCCGAACATCTTGGGCTGGGAGGGGCCGTACACGTCCGCGTCGAGGATGCCCACGCGGTAGCCCATGTTGTTCAGGGCGACGGCCAGGTTCGCCGTGACGGTGGATTTGCCCACGCCCCCCTTTCCCGAAGCGACGGCCAGGATGCGGCCGATCCCGCCGGTGAGGGTCTCGCGTTCTGCAGGCGCGGTCTTGTGCGGCGCATCCTGAGGCACGACCACGGTCACCGTCGCTGCGGGATATGCGGTACGAAGCGCCTCTTCGGCCTGCCTGCGGATTTTGGCTGCGAAAGGATCCCGTGCCTTCGCAAAGCGCAATGCGACGAAGATCCGTTCGGGCGAAGCCTCGATACGCTCCACCGAACCGGCCGTTACGATACCCTGCTCTGACTCCGGATGACGGATTTTATCGAGCAACTGACGAATCTCGGATTCCATTTTTTCGGTCTTTTAACGCAAAGGTAACGATATTTTCCGATATCCAGGTATGCAGGCGGGAAATACTTTATCGTTTTTCGATAAATTTTATTTGTTTTTCGGAAAAATTGCCGTATATTTGCTGTGTATTGCATTTTTATCAATTAAACAGGCAGGTTATGAAATTCCTAAAGATGTTTTTGGCGGGGCTCCTGGCTTTTGTGGTGGGCAGCTTTGTGATGTTGTTTCTGTGGATCTTCATTCTGGTCGGTATCGCCGGGTCGATGGAGCCGACCGTCACCGTGAAGCCCAATTCGATTCTCAGGATCGACTTTGCGGAGTCGATAGCGGATGCGCCGCAGACCGATCCTTTCGCGGATTATCTTCTCAAGATGATCGAGCAGGATCGGAGCATCTCGCTCTACCAGGCGCTCACGGCCATTGACGCCGCAGCGAGCGACAGCCGGATCACCGGGATCTGCCTGCATACGAACGGCGGCGGCACGATCTCGATGGCGGGTCTGGAGGAGCTGCGTGCCGCCATCGAAACGTTCAAGCAGAGCGGCAAATTCGTGGTCGCCTACAACGAAGCCTACGGCCAGGGTGGCTATTACCTCGCATCGGCTGCCGACCGCATCTACCTGGAGCCCAACGGCGGGCTGATGTGGTACGGCCTTGCCTGGAATACCATGTTCTACAAAGGACTGCTCGACAAGCTGGGAGTGAAAGCCGAGGTGTTCCGTCCGACGGCCTGCAAATACAAGAGCGCCGTCGAGCCTTTCATCCTCGACAAGATGTCGGATGCCAACCGCCGCCAGATGCAGCAGGTGGTCAATTCGCTTTGGCAGACCCTTACCGAAGCGGTGTCCGCGTCGCGCGGAATCCCCGTGGAGCGGCTCAATGCCGTTGCGGACCGGCTGGAGGTGACCCTGCCGGAAGAGGCGCTGCGCCACGGCTTTGTGGACAGTTTGATCTTTGAGGATCAGATGAAGCAGGTGTTCGCCTCGTATGGCGTGAAGGCCGACAGCCGGGGAGAGTACGCTTTCATATCGCTCGGCGACTATGCCTCGCAGTTGCGTTCGGACCTAAAGAACGTCTCTCCCTCCGAGGTGGCGATCGTCTATGCCGACGGGGCTATCGTCGATGGGGAAGGGACGGGTAAGGACGTGTACGGCAATACGCTCGCGCAGAAACTCGCCCGCGTGCGCCGCAACAGCAAGGTCAAGGCGGTGGTTCTCCGGGTAAACTCCCCGGGCGGCAGCGCTCTGGCATCGGATGTGATCTGGCGGGAAATAGAGCTGCTCAAGGCCGAAAAGCCCGTCGTCGTGTCGATGGGGGCCTATGCGGCCAGCGGAGGCTATTACATTTCGTGCCCGGCGGACGTGATCGTCGCCGACAGGATGACCCTCACCGGCTCGATCGGCGTTTACGGCATGTTTGTCGATGCCGGCAAGGCGCTCGAGGATAAGCTGGGCATCACCTTCGACGGCGTGCGCAGCAACCCGTCGGCCGATATGGGTTTCATGCGACCCCTCACCCCTGTGGAGCGGTCGGTCATCATGCGTAGCGTGGATAAGGTGTATGCCACCTTTACCCGCAACGTGTCCGAAGGGCGCAACCTGCCGCTGACCAAAGTGCTCGATATCGCACAGGGCCGCGTCTGGTCGGGAAGCGATGCGCTCGGAATCGGTCTGATCGACACCTACGGCGGCCTGACGACCGCCATCGCCATCGCGGCCGATAAGGCGGAACTGGGCGACGATTACCGCATCGCCGAAATCTTCGACGAGCCGACCAACCTGCCGCTCCTCTTTAGGATGTTCGGTGCGAAAATCCGCACCTCATTCAGCCTGTCCGAACTGGGCGAGGCGATGCAGACCTACGGACGCATTCAGGAAGCCGTTTCGCAACAGGGCGTGGTCATGTATTGTCCCTACCGACTGGATTTGCAGTAAGCGTTGATCCGGTTTAAAATAAAAAGTTCTGTTTCGCAGCAAGCCGTCCTTCGGGGTGGTTTGTTGTTTTCGCAGGCAGCGACCCTTTGCGCTGAGAAGAAGGCGCTCCCGAGATGCGGACAGCACGGCATGCAGCATTGCCGGACTCGGACGGGGGCAGCGCCGCACGGAATGGCTGCTGGGTCGGACCGTGAGTTGCACGGCACAAAGGGTCGGTTTCTTTCCAAACAGAGACGGAAAGAAAAGCGCTGCGACCCGTTGGCCGCAGCGCTCGCATGATACGGGGAGGCCGGATCAGTTGATCCGCTCGCCCAGGTGAATGACGTAGTTCACGTAGTTGCCGCTGAGCAGGTAATAGCCCACGATGGTCTTTCCGTCGGCCGATGTGGCGACCGGCTCGCCGCCCTGGTGGTTGATGCGGATGCCGAAATTGTTTTTGAGCCAGGTTTGCATGGGGGTGAAGGTGCCTTTTTCATGGACCATCGCCAGCTCGCTCGTCCCTATGGGCGCAGTACCGATGAAGGTGATTCCGTCCGGGCTCGTGCAGTTGCCGTGGCCGCCTTCGTCGCACACCAGTTTGGTGACCTGTCCGGTGGTACGGTCGTACACGATCGGCGTGGGGACCGAGAAGGGAGGCTCCATGATCTGCTGCGTATAGTCGTACATGGTGGTGGTGATGTAACGGCCGTCGGGCGACACCATCATCTGGCTGCCGTAGTCGCTCATCAACCAGTCTTCCTCGTAAATAAGGGTGCTTTCGCCGTAATAGACGATTTCGCCCGAAGCGTCCCAGTAACAGCCGAGCTGGTCGGTCCAGTCGGCGCCCACGCAGAAGCCGTCGGCGGACATGGACTTGACAACGAATCCGGCATAGGCTTCCTCTCCCGTAAAGCTCGTTGCAGGACAGGTGAGGTATTCGATCCGCCCGTTGACCCACTTGACCGGTTTGAAATCGCTGCCCGTTCCCACGAAGCCGGCGCAGACGGTTCCGTCGGGCGAGATTCCGTAGATGGCGCCCATGCTGTGACCGTCGGTGTCGTACTCCTGCCATGCGCCGTCGCGATAGACGGCCGGAAGCGTCAGATAGGAACCTACCGGTGTCCCGTCGTCCGAGATATCGTAGGCATCCAGGTTGTTGGCCTGACCCTCTTCGTCATCGACCGTATTATAGACGGCCTCGCCGGTTTCGATGTTATAGATTAGCGTGTTGCCGTTGTAGGAGCCCACGGCCCATTTGCCGTTGTCGGATACGTTGTAGAACACCGCGTCGTTTTCGGATACGAATTCCACATACCAACTGCCTTCGCGGTTGAAGCCCTGTTTAACGGTCAGGGTGGCCTTAAGCTCGTCGGCCTTCACTGTAACGGTCGATTGACGGTCCTCGGTGGCGGGATTCTCCGCCACGCTTACCGTGAAACTCCCGTCGCCCGGGGTGACGGTAATCCAGTCGGCAGCAGGCTCGGCCGTCCAGGATGAGCCGTTTGTATTGACTGTAACTAACTGAGAATCAGTTTGATTCCACTCAAAATCCAACTGGGGGGGGGTAATTTCCAGTTCAGAAGCGATCACGACGGGATCGTCGTCGTCGTTGCAGGCGCAGCATGCGGCGCCCAAGGTGAAGGCCAGCAGGGCGTACAGAATTTTTTTCATGTTGGTTTAATTTAAATTATAGATTTGGAGAAAGATGGTTTATCAAAGATAAAAATTATTTCAATCGATTGGTGTAAAACACCTAATTTTTATTTTAGATTTTTCTCGGTTTGACTTAACCAATTGAGAAATAAACTTTTAGCGAATTATTTGAGAAATAGAGGTAACGATTTAGCAACTGTGCGAATTTCAGCGTTTTGCGTTGCTATGCTGTCAAATAACTCTTTCATTTGCAAATATAACATCTTTTTCCGAAAGTACGAACTTTCGGTGGCAATTTTATAAAATCAACTTGCGAAAAAAGAAAATCATTCATCCCATTCATGGGTTGTGTCATCGGTGGCGTTGTACTGTTTCCAACGTCCCGATTTCTCGCCGTCGTGTATTGTCTCTCGATGGTTATATAGGGTTTTCCGTCCCGTGTCGATTCCACATGATAAGAGCCGTCAAGTTTTCCGTTACGGTAGTGTCGTGTAGTCCTGTTGTGAAGCGTGCGCCCATCCTCGAAAATCTCCCATTCCTCACCCTCTTTTTTTCCGTCTATATAATGAGATTCAAAAATCTGCTCACCCGCCTTGCTGTCAAAGCGGCGTTCCCGTCCGCTCTCCACACTCTGCCTATACTCCTTTTCGGTTTCCATTTTGCCGTTATGAAAATAGGTCTTTACAGTTCCGTCTATCTTGCCTTGGCGGCATGGGCGGCTCTCCGCAGCTTGCAGTAAATACGGTTGCCAAAAGTATGATTATGATAGGTGTTCTCATTTTCTTACTTGCAAAATAAGGTTTGTAGCGTACTAATAGACACGAACATTCAACACTTTTCCATTAAACAGTTCCACATAACGATTATCTGAAAAACTCCATGTTTCAAGCGTTCCGTTTTCCTTTTTTATTTCTGATTTCCGATAAGGTTCACCCCACGCAACGACAACCATTTCTTTCGTCATTCCGGTATCTACTTTCCTGAACGCTATCTGCTTGCCAAAATTATCGCCATACTGTTCTTTCAGCAAGGAAATACGCTTGGCACTTACGAACTCGTAAACTTCATCACCTATTGGGAAGGCTTCTACCTTAACGCTGTCTGCCCCCTCCATAATCAGAAACGCCCCGTCACTGTTCATTTTCAAGCCTATATCCATACAATGGTATTCAGTACCTTCAGGCGGTGTTATGATTTGTCCGTCCTCGGTTTCTACCCGTTTGGCAAGTGAGAAGAATGCCTGCCCAATGTATCTTTTCAGCTTCTCATAGAAGCCCAAACAGGTCATACATAGAGGATAACGATAAGGATTGTAGTAAATTTCATCTCCACTTTCTTTTTCACGCAACAGAATACAGCATCCTGTTCCTTTAGTCCAGACTTTCAGAACCTCATAATACTTTCCCACCACAGATTTTGCAGGAGTTACACTTACACCATCCATTTGATATACCGGCTGCTTCTCACCATCGAGGAAGTTGCCCGTGAAGAATACCTCGTAGTAACCACGACTGTCATTTTTCGCTCCATGCATATAGAGGGTCTGGCCGGGCAATGAAGCAAAACTCCGACTTTCCACGTTTGTAAGGCTGTCATAAGGTTGTGCATTCTGCACAGTGTACTCTTTCAAACCGTCATTCTTGGGGATTATGTTGAGTTGAGCTACTGCATACAAGCTACAACTCAAGAATAACATTATAAATGGAATTGTTCTCATACTTAACTTATTCTAATTATCGTAATATTCGGTGGATAATGTTCGGCAGCGTTCCGCTTATTCAGTCGGTCTGCTGTTTGTTATCGGTAATCAATTCATTATGAAATTCGGTACATAAAAGTTCCATTACATCATCGTATGCATCTATTATTATGTGATGAAGTCCCTTTGAGGAATAGGTGGGCTTTACAATCTCTCGTATAGATGACACTGTTTGCCCTTTACCTTTGATATTGTTTTCAAACATTTCGTAATCGTACAACTGGAATTTCATTACTCCATTGAATACAAATTTCAGATTAATATCACTCATCGAGTTGTCAAAAAAATCACATAGACTATTATTCCAGACATTAACATACACTTCGATTGTTCGAGTATCTACAATATTGATATGCTCAATTATTATAGCATCTCGTCCACCAATAAAGCCTATGCTTGTTATTATATCTTTTATTTCCATTCTTTTGAACTTTACCGATAATGTTTGGTGGCTAACCGACCTTTCAGGGGAGGTTAAGCCGCTTGTTACTAACATTTTATTGTGTCAATTCATTATTAGTTTTACAACAGACCAATGACATTTGCAACAATATATATTGTCGCTATGTTGTTCTATACCTTCTATATCTATCATTGGAAGTTGTAATTTCTTTCCTTTCATCACAATCTCAAACTCATTGAAATGCCAATCTTTAAGTTCTTGTTTTTCTATTGTGAAGCCACAACTCTGTAAAAGTGTTGTAAGCTCTATTATAGGATTGCATATTGATTTGTATTGACACATATTATTTTTTCCTTGTTAGTAATGTTTAGAGGATAGCCGACCGTTTAGGGCGGTTCATCCTCATGTTCGAGACA
>ERZ1673747.2801-NODE-2801-length-12389-cov-11.847008_pt1 | contig 12389 bp, 11 predicted proteins | sample MGYA00580220_ERZ1673747 | MGnify/ENA primary metagenome ERZ1673747 (study PRJEB41218, sample SAMN15661769) | gut metagenome | host: Homo sapiens | place: Canada: London | collected 2015-08-20/2019-03-30 | study: EMG produced TPA metagenomics assembly of... | reverse complement strand
TTATGACCAAAGGGAAAATTATTATAATGGCAATAAATTTTTATAGAGGGGATTACGACAGAGATGTACAGAGTTAGCAAGGTATTAAATAATAATGGTGTTATAGCCATTGATATGGATGAAAATAAGGAGTATGTGATTCTTGGCAAGGGTGTTGGCTTTGGAAAAAAGGTCAGCCAGCGTTTTGATAAGCCGGAGGGATGCACTACATATCGTCTGGAACAGGAGACAGAGCGTGGATCTGCGAAGGAACTGGTAAAGGGAATAGAGCCGGAGTATCTGGAGATTGCAGATGCAATTCTGACAGAGTCACAGAAAGTGTTTGGAGATTCCATAGACAGAGGGATTCTTTTTCCACTTGCTGACCATATTTCTTTTGCAGTCGCAAGAATCCGCAGAAATGAGCAGATCAGCAATCCGCTGACAGAGGATATCAAGGTTCTTTTCTACAGTGAATTTAAAGTTGCGGAAACACTGAAAACAATTCTGAGAGAAAGACTTCAGATAGAGATTGATGATCATGAGGTTGGATATGTGGCATTGCATATTCATTCTGCAATTGGTGACGAGAAGGTATCTGTTGCCATGCAGACTGCGAGAGCAGTGAGAGAGTGTATAGATATGCTCGAGAAAGCAACAGGTAAGCCAATCGATGTACTGTCACTGTCCTATAATCGCCTGATGAACCATATGAAGTATATGGTAGCGCGTGCATCTACAGGAGAGAAGCTGAATCTGGACATGAATGAATATATGCTGGATCAGTATCCCCAGGCCTATAAGGTTGCCACTGACATCTGTAAAAACCTGGAAGGATGTATTGGACATAAGCTGGATGAAACAGAGACAGGATATCTGGCAATGCATATCCAGAGAGTGTATAAGGATGCGGTATGATAATCAGTGAAGAAAGAAATTCCCTGCCCGACCGGAAATATTTTATTTCTGGCCTGAACAGGGAATTTTTTATAATTTCGGCAGAGTATCCTTATATTCCACATATTTATCTTCGGTAAGTAACTTTTCATATGCATTGTAAGCGGCTTCTAAAGTAGAATATTCTTGTCCTTTGTTAAGAATATTCTGAAAGTCACTGCCGGATACGAGGTGATCTGAAATTGCGACATATTCATTTGTTTTATTGCAAAGATTGCGAGTGGCAGTTGTTGTTTCGGAAATATAGAAATTGTTATCTTTATTAATAAGCACGGGGATAGTCTTGCCTGCTCCAATGTCATCAGTATTGACGGAAGTCCAGAACAGATAGCTGTCTTGAGTGCCGAGGCGTTTCAGATATGCCCAGGTACCATGTTGTAGTAAGCTATCATCTTCTATTTCTTCTTTGACTTTATTAACTATATCATTCGTTGAGTTTTTACAGCGAGAATCAATTTCATAGTTAGTCTTTGGATCCAGTAAATTTAACCTAGATTATTCACGACTGTGCCGTGAATAATCTAGGTTAATTTATATCTTAATATAAAAGAGTATAATATGGTAAGCGCTAGCCTGAATCAAGAGGATCTGAAGAAGCAGGAGATGACAATTCAGTTTTATATTGAAGATGAAACTGGTGGTACTGAACAAGAGATTGGAGGTCAGAAAGTAAGCCTGACAGATATTACAAGGGATATTAATGAGATTCAGAAATATAGCAAAACTGACGATAAAACAGATAGTAAAACCGACGATGTAGTACATGTTTCGTCAGATGGAATATTCCACACTACATACAGTTCTGTATATGCATTAAATCTGAGTCGCATCAAGGGTAAGGATAATTCTGGCCTGGAGTATTATCTGAAGAAAGCAGATAACACTTACAGAAAGAACTGTAAAGTCTATGCAAAGGTATCCAGTACAGTATATCTTTATGGAAAAGCAAATATACGAACTGTCTGGACTTCCATCAATCTGAAACAACGCCAGCTCTTTGATCTGGACTAATACAACAACTATATAAATAGATATTCATGGAGAATATGCGCAATATGTAGAAAAAGTACGTGAAAATGCGGATACTATGAGCCTGGATTCCGTTGTAAAAGAAGCAGTGGATGAATGTATTCAGAAAGGAATTCTGGCGGATTTTCTCAGAGTTAACCGCGCGGAGGTTATTGCCATGAGTATATTTGAGTATGACAAAGAGGAAGAAGAAAAGAAACTGCAGGTAACTTATGAAAAGCAGGGTGAATTAAAAAAGGCAAAAAGCATAGCCATTTCGCTTGCGCAGGAAGGAAAATCAGTAGAGAGAATAGCAAGAATCCTTGGTGAAACGGAAAAAACAATTAAAGAATGGATGTAAAGTTTATATAATAAAATTGTAAACTTTACGATACAATGGTTTCATGGTATCATAATAGCGATGATACTGTGAAACCATTTTTCGATTTTATAGAGGTAACAGATTATTATGGAATTATATCACGCAAGTAAGGAGATTGTCCGGTATCCGGAAATCAGGAAAGCAAAGTATACAAAGGATTTTTCCTGGGGATTTCATTGCAGAATGCAGAAGCGGCAAAACTCATACTTATGATATTGTAGAGGGTCCAATGGCAAATGATACGGTCTGGAATTATGTCAATGATTTTCTGACCGGACGGATTACCAGAAAACAGTTTTGGGTTTTGGCAGAGTTCAAATATCCAACCCATCAGCCATCAGATTAGCTTTCATACCCTTTCAGCATTAGATTGTCTGACATTTGTGAAAAGTGAGGTAACTTATGACAAATCAGGAACGAAATGATTATTTTTATGTATGTGCATTGATTGAATATATTTCCAGAGCTACCAGAAATCACAGAGGAGATGTTGTGAGAACTATTGGCAAAGAGGGAATTGAGAAATTATTATATGATGCACAGGTGAATCATTGTCTCAGCTTCGAGCAGGTAAGCGATGAAGTGATCGAGTATTATAAGATAAAAGAGGGAACCTTTGACACCATTTCTGACTGTCATTATGATGTTCCCAGCTATCTTGATATCGGAAAACTTTACAGTATTATGATAGAAGACTGTGCAAAGCCGGGAGAAGAGGTACAGGAACTTATAAATATCTTTCAGTCTTTTATAAGTGATGCTATCTCGAATTTTAATTCGGATCTGTATTATCAGAACCCTGACTATCTGGAGTGGTCGTATCGTGAAGGGGAGCTTTTGGATTAATGCTTGAAACGCATTAAAATTGGTTCCGCAGTATCATCAACTGAATGTTACTGTGGAACCTTTTTATATTTGTCTGCTATTTTAGCCGGGTAAGTCGGATTTTATCTGCGTATCCCTGACAGTTCGTCTTCTATCCACTTATCTGTGTTGAAGTTACTGTCAAAGAACCTGACGATCACGCCGTAAGGTTCTGTATCACTGTTGAATGCGTTGGCTTCATCAGTGTCTACGTGCATTGCCAGGTGATAATTTCTGTGGACTCTGACTACTACATCTGCGTAGATAAGTGCGCGTCCGTAGCTTTTGGTCAGGACGAAGACTTCGTCATTGTCTTTGATATGCAGGGCAAGTGCTTCATCCGGAGTCATGTGGATGTGGCGTTTGGCTACGATGACCCCTTTGGGGATTTCGATATCACCGCATGGACCGGATAAAATACAGCCGGGAGTTCCTTCGATATCACCGGACTGGCGTATTACGCTTGGAATCCCCAGTTTTCTGGTGTCTGTAAGGGACATTTCTACCTGCGTGTCGCTGCGGAAAGGACCGAGAAGTGCCATGTTTTCGAAAGTACCTTTCGGTCCTTTGACAGTTACTCGTTCCCGGCACAGATATTGTCCGGGCTGGCTTAATTCTTTGATAAAATGTGGTTTGCTTCCCTCTCCGAATAATTTTTCAAAATCTTCCTGCGAGATATGCAGATGTCTGGCAGAAGTTTCTATAGGTATTTTGATGCTCATTTATTACAATACTCCCTCAATATGTTACTTGTATATGTCTGTCCGACATCCTGTTGTCTGATGGGATACAGAGCAATTATACTTACTTTTTAGTGTATCTCTTTAATTGGAAATATGCAATGTTTATCTTGTAAGAAGGACAATTTTTATTATAAAATAGTGTTAACTTACTTTTATCGGTTTACAAGGAGAAGTGTTCTGGGCTATAATAAGATACATTAGAATAACAGTTACTGTGAGCGGAGTGAACAGTAACGAATAACAATTCTAAATGTGACAAAACAGAATGAAATAGTAATGTAATATCAGACTTATAGAATAATAACCAAGAAGGATTATTGAATGAGCAAAAAGAGATTTTCCGGGCTGCGTCTGATTCTTATGGTGCCTGTGGTGGTGCTTCTGGCCGGTGGACTGATCATCGGCGGAAGAGCTTTGCAGGAACCGGGGGAAGTAAGGACTCTTAAAAAGCAGGAGGTAGCGCAGACGGATGAAGGACATCAGGAGTATTATTTCGGCCTTCTTAATGAGAATGAACAGAGAGGCTACCGCGAGATCCTGGAGGGGATCAGAAGCTTTGAGGATAAATTTTATCTGTCTCTCTCAGGAGATAATGAGATAGACAGAGTGTATCATGCAGTGCTGAAGGATCATCCGGAGCTGTTCTGGGTACATAACCGGGAGAAAGTTTATAAGACGACTTATTCGGGCAGGGATTACTGTCAGTTTTCTCCGGGATATACTTATACAGAGGAGCAGAGACAGGAGATCACGCAGGCTATGGAGAATGCGTATCAGGAGGTGTTATCGCAGATTCCGGATGGTGCTGATGATTACACGAAGGTAATGACTGTTTATACTTATGTCATAGACAATACAGAATATGTGATCTCTGATGATGACCAGAGTATAGCAGGAGCTTTCTGGAAGAAACAGGCGGTATGTGCGGGCTATGCGGGAGCAGTGCAGTATCTGCTGGAGCGTCTGGATATCCCCTGTATTTATGTGGAGGGTGATGCTGCAAACAGTACCCAGGGACATGCCTGGAATATTGTAGAGCTGAACGGACAGTATTATTATGTGGATGCCACCAATGGGGACCAGCCGGACTTTCTGGAGGGTGATGCCACGCTGCTGGCAGAGCATAAGACAACGATCTATGATTATCTGTGTCCGTTCCCACAGGAGTACGAGGAGAATTATACGGCCTCTGATGAGTTTCCTGTTCCTGCGTGTACAGCGACTGACATGAATTTCTATGTGAGAAACGGCGCCTGTTTTGATACCTATGACTGGAGCAGTGTATATGACCTGTGCAGGCTGCGCATTGACAGTGATGCTGCGGTGGTACGCTTTAAGTTTGGCAGCCAGGGGGCTTATGATGAGGCATATATGGATCTGATCGACAGTAATCATATCCAGGATATCGCAAAATATTATATGGAAGTCCATGGGCTGTCACAGATTTCCTATCATTACGGCGTGATCGACAATATGAAGACCTTATACTTCATGTTCTGACGGGTTTAGTTCAGATGTGTCAGTTGATGATAAGGAACGCTATAAATATATAACTAAAAGGAGTGACTGAAAATTATGGTTAATATGACAGATATATTTGGAAATGCGCTGAGTATTGCCGGGAGTTTTATGGATTCAGATCTGGTGAATCGTTTTATGATGGTAATATTTGCAGTGATCCTTGTGTTTGGAGTGCTGAACTGTATTCTGGGATACAGGCTTCTGCGTTTCTGGATGATGCTGGGAGGTTTTCTGGTAGGCGGCGGTCTTGCGCTGGTGGTTGTACATACAATGGGAATACAGGAGAAATCAACAATGCTGATCGCAGCACTGGCGGCAGGAGTTGTGTTCGCAGTGATTGCATTTCTGATCTATAAGGCAGGTGTGTTTATCCTGGCAGCAGGTATCGGCTGGGCGGCTAGTATTTATTTCCTGCATCCTACCAGCTCCGCAGTATTTTTTGCATGTATTCTGATCGGCGTAGCTCTTGGTTCCATGGCGGTGAAATACTGCAGGGAAGTGCTGATCGTGGCTACAAGTCTGATCGGTGGTATTATGGCAGGAGTTTCCCTTGCACAGCTTGGAAATCTGGCAGATATTCCCTATGGACTGGGAATGAGTGTGGGATTTGCAGTTCTGGGTATGCTGATTCAGTTTGCTATCAACAAACCGGTTTCTGATGAAGAGGATGAAGAAACGGTTGATGAAGAAAGCACTGAGCAGATTTACAGGCGAAATCAGAACCTGAGACAAGACCAGAGTTTTGAGCAGTCTCAGGACAGAGACATGGAGGAATCAATATATGCCAGAGGACAGAAAGGACAGGCGAGAAAAAATGGCAAAAGAAGCTAAGACAAATGCAATGAGAATGCTGGACAGACAGAAGGTTAAATATGAGGCGTTCTCCTATGAATGTGATGAATTTATTGACGGGGTCCACAGTGCGGATAAGATTGGAGCACCCTATGACCAGTCTTTTAAGACTCTGGTAATGGAAGGAAAGAGCGGCGGTTATTTCGTTTTTGTAGTTCCGATTGAAAAGGAAGTTGACCGTAAGGCGGCTGCAAAGGCTGTCGGTGAGAAGACAGTGGACATGATCCATGTGAAGGATATCACAAAGATTACCGGATATGTGAGAGGCGGCTGCAGCCCGCTGGGAATGAAGAAACCTTATCCTGTTGTGTTTGATGCATCTGCAGGAGAATTTGAAGAGATTTATGTGAGTGGCGGCCGTATCGGACTGACACTGAAGGTTCCCCTTGCTGATCTGCTTAAGGTGACAGGCGGAAAGCTGGCGGATATTATCATGAAGACAGAATAAAATAACAGGGTACGGCTAAGCCGTACCCTGTATTTTATTCTTTAGTTATCGGAAGCGTCCTCTTCGTTGATCTCGAATACGTGACGTTTCTTAGCCATCTCATCACTTGCCAGATATTCATCGTAAGTAGTGATCTTGTCGATCATGGTTCCGTTTGGAAGGATTTCCATGATACGGTTGGCTGTTGTCTGTACGAACTGATGGTCATGTGAGGTGAAAAGGATAACACCCGGGAATTTGATCAGACCGTTGTTCAGTGCTGTGATGCTCTCCATGTCGAGGTGGTTGGTTGGCTCATCCAGGATGAGAATGTTTGCACCGGAGATCATCATCTTGGAAAGAAGACAGCGGACTTTCTCACCACCGGAAAGAACGCGTACACGTTTGATGCCGTCTTCACCGGGGAAGAGCATACGTCCGAGGAATCCACGAACATAAGTAGCATCCTTGATCTCGGAATACTGTGTCAGCCAGTCTGTAATAGTAAGGTCATTATCGAACTCTGCAGTGTTGTCCTTAGGGAAATATGCCTGGGAAGTGGTAACACCCCATTTATAATTTCCTTCATCCGGTTCCATTTCACCAACTAAGATCTTGAACAGAGTAGTGATTGCCTGTTCGTTGGCACCGACGAAAGCTACCTTGTCATCATGTCCGAGTGTGAAAGAAATGTTATCCAGAACTTTTACACCGTCGATGGTCTTGGAAAGGTTCTCCACCATAAGGACTTCGTTACCGATCTCGCGGTTTGGACGGAAGTCGATGTATGGGTATTTACGGCTGGACGGACGCATATCGTCAAGCTGGATCTTTTCCAGGGCACGCTTACGGGAAGTTGCCTGTTTGGACTTGGAAGCGTTGGCACTGAATCGGGAAATAAATTCCTGAAGTTCTTTGATCTTCTCTTCTTTTTTCTTGTTGGCTTCCTTCATCTGTTTGATGAGGAGCTGGCTGGACTCAAACCAGAAGTCGTAGTTTCCGGCATAGAGCTGAATCTTGCCATAGTCGATGTCTGCTGTATGAGTACATACTTTATTTAAGAAGTAACGGTCATGGGATACAACGATGACAGTGTTGTCAAAGTTGATCAGGAATTCTTCGAGCCATTCAATAGCGGGCAGGTCAAGGTGGTTGGTAGGCTCATCCAGAAGAAGAATGTCCGGATTACCAAACAGTGCCTGCGCCAGAAGAACTTTGACCTTCTGGCTTCCTGTAAGGTCAGCCATCTGGGAATAGTGGAGATCGGTTTCAATTCCAAGACCATTCAGAAGAGTAGCAGCATCAGATTCTGCTTCCCATCCGTTCATCTCTGCAAATTCACCTTCCAGTTCGCTGGCACGGATACCGTCTTCATCAGTGAAGTCCGCTTTTGCATAGATAGCATCTTTTTCTTTCATGATCTCATACAGTCTCTTGTTACCCATGATAACAGTATCCAGAACTGTATATGCATCATATTTGAAGTGATCCTGCTGCAGGAAAGAAAGACGCTGGCCCGGAGTGATAACAACGTCACCGTTGGTAGGCTCTAACTGTCCGGAAAGGATTTTAAGGAATGTGGACTTACCGGCACCGTTTGCACCGATGAGACCGTAGCAGTTGCCCTCAGTAAATTTGATATTTACATCTTCGAAGAGGGCCTTTTTACCTACGCGCAATGTAATATTGTTTGCTGAAATCATATCATACCTCTTTTTCGTGAAATTATTGTTTTGCAGTAACTGTCCGGCAGATTGTTTATGGAAAACGTATCTTTCGCAGGAAACAGTTACATTATTTCCTATTATATAAGTTACAACCGTTTATCATTGTACCGTAAATTGGGAAATTTGCAACTGTTTTTTGCTTTTTTGGGTTCTTTTATTTACAAAAAAAAGAAGCACTGTTATAATATAGAATAATATAGCCTCTTGACGGACAGAAATATGAGGCATTGATATGACAGAAATAACGATTACTGTTTCCATTGTTTTATGCAAAACAGCGATGTGGACAGTAAAGGATAATTAATTTTAGAGAGGTTGCAAAGACTATGTTTATTACAAGAGAGTGCGATTATGCAGTTCGAGTGGTACGTGCGCTTTGGGGAGAGAGCAGACTGAGCGTATCCGATATCTGTGAGAAAGAAGCAATCACGGCTCCTTTTGCCTATAAGATCCTGAAGAAACTTCAGAAGGCAGAGATTGTGAAGGGATACAGAGGCGTACATGGTGGTTATTCTCTGAACAGGGGACTGGATGAGCTGACTTTATATGAGGTTTATTCGGCGATTGATCCGGATATGTTTATCATCGAATGTCTGGATCCGAAATATAACTGTGTCAGAGACGGACAGGATGGATTGCCATGTCTGGTACATAGAGAATTGTTATCTGTACAGGATGAACTGATAAGTCTCCTTAAGAGAAAAACAATACAGCAGATCATGGAGGAGGCGTAGAGCCTCCTTTTTTTACTTTTATCTGCCTGATTTGTCCGAAATTTGGCATATCTGCATAATGTTAGTTATATGCAACTCGAAAAATGCACATATTTGCTACTGAAATAACAGAAAATCTCTGCTTTGTACCTTATAAGATACAAAATATGTCAAAACAAATTGGACACAGGCAGAAGATTATGTTATAATCTACAATGAAATTTGAGGTATATTTTACTTATGCCTTGAAATAAATAATTAATTTTCATCAACCTTTAAGGAGGAAAAACAAACTATGGCAAGAAAGATGAAAACCATGGATGGTAACCATGCAGCTGCTCATGCTTCATATGCATACTCAGATGTAGCCGCTATTTACCCGATCACTCCTTCATCTGTTATGGCGGAAGCAACAGATGAATGGGCAACCCAGGGAAGAAAGAACATTTTCGGACAGGAAGTTCAGGTAACTGAAATGCAGTCTGAGGCTGGTGCAGCAGGTGCTGTACACGGATCTCTGGCAGCAGGTGCTTTAACAACAACATATACAGCATCTCAGGGTCTGTTACTTATGATCCCGAACCTTTACAAAATTGCCGGTGAGCAGTTACCTGCAGTATTCAACGTATCTGCACGTGCACTTGCTTCCCACGCACTTTCAATCTTCGGTGATCACTCCGACGTTATGGCCTGTCGTCAGACCGGATGCGCAATGCTCTGCGAATCTTCTGTACAGGAAGTTATGGACTTAACACCTGTTGCTCACCTTTCAGCAATCAAAGGTAAAGTTCCGTTCATCAACTTCTTCGATGGATTCCGTACATCTCACGAGATTCAGAAGATTGAAACATGGGATTATGAAGATCTGAAGGATATGGCAGATATGGATGCAATCGCTGCATTCCGTAACCATGCTCTTAATCCGAATCACCCATGTCAGAGAGGTTCTGCTCAGAACCCTGATATCTTCTTCCAGGCAAGAGAAGCATGTAACCCATACTACGATGCTCTTCCGGCAGTAGTACAGGAATACATGGATAAAGTTAACGCTAAGATCGGTACAGATTACAAATTATTCAACTACTACGGAGCTGCTGATGCAGAACATGTAATCGTTGCTATGGGATCTGTAAACGATACAATCGAGGAGACAATCGATTATCTTGCAGCAGCAGGAAAGAAAGTCGGTGTTGTTAAAGTTCGTCTTTACAGACCATTCTGCGCACAGGCACTCATCGATGCAATTCCGGATTCTGTAAAACAGATCACAGTTCTTGACAGAACTAAAGAGCCGGGTGCACTTGGCGAGCCACTGTACCTTGACGTTGTAGCAGCATTAAAAGACAGCAAATTCGGCGGCGTAAAAGTATTCTCCGGACGTTATGGTTTAGGTTCCAAAGATACTACACCTGCACAGATCGTAGCTGTTTATGAGAACACTGCTAAAGAGAAATTCACAATCGGTATCGTTGATGATGTTACTAACCTTTCCCTTGAGACAGGTGCTCCGATCGTAACAACTCCTGAAGGAACAACAAACTGTAAATTCTGGGGTCTGGGAGCTGATGGTACAGTAGGTGCCAACAAGAACTCCATCAAGATCATCGGTGATAACACAGACATGTACGCACAGGCTTACTTTGATTATGACTCCAAGAAGTCCGGTGGTGTTACAATGTCCCACTTACGTTTCGGTAAGAAACCGATCAAATCCACATACCTGATCCACAAAGCAAACTTCGTAGCATGTCATAATCCATCCTACGTAAACAAATACAACATGGTTCAGGAACTTGTTGACGGTGGTACATTCCTCCTTAACTGTGCATGGGATATGGAAGGTCTTGAGAAACATTTACCAGGACAGGTAAAAGCTTTCATCGCTAACCACAATATCAAATTCTACACAATCGACGGTGTTAAGATCGGTATTGAAACTGGCATGGGACCAACACGTATCAACACAATCCTTCAGTCTGCATTCTTCAAACTTACAGGAATCATTCCTGAAGATCAGGCAATCGACCTTATGAAAGCTGCTGCTAAGGCAACATACGGACGTAAGGGTGATGATGTGGTACAGAAGAACTGGGCAGCTATCGATGCCGGTGCTAAACAGGTTGTTGAGATCCAGGTTCCGGAAAGCTGGAAAGATGCTGAGGACGAAGGCCTTCATATGACTCATGCAACAGAAGGACGTCAGGACGTTGTTGATTTCGTTAACAATATCCAGGCTAAAGTAAATGCTCAGGAAGGTAACTCCTTACCTGTATCTGCATTCAAGGATTATGTAGACGGTACTACACCATCAGGTGCAGCTGCATATGAGAAACGTGGTATCGCAGTTAACGTTCCTGTATGGAATCCGGAAAACTGTATCCAGTGTAACAGATGTGCTTATGTCTGCCCACACGCAGTTATCCGTCCTGTAGCTCTGACAGCTGAAGAAGCAGCTAATGCTCCTGAAGGCATGAAGACATTAGACCTTACAGGTATGAAAGAATATAAATTCACAATGTCCGTATCCGCACTTGACTGTACAGGATGTGGTTCTTGTGTAAACGTTTGCCCAGGTAAGAAGGGTGCGAAAGCACTTGCTATGGAAAACCTTGAAGCAAGCGCAGACGAGCAGAAATACTTTGACTACACAGTTAAACTGCCGGTTAAAGAAGATGTTATCGCTAAATTTAAAGAAGCAACTGTTAAAGGCAGCCAGTTCAAACAGCCTCTGCTTGAGTTCTCTGGAGCTTGTGCAGGATGTGGTGAAACACCATACGCTAAACTGATCACTCAGCTGTTCGGTGACAGAATGTACATCGCAAACGCAACAGGATGTTCTTCTATCTGGGGTAACTCCTCACCATCTACACCATACACAGTAAACGCTAAGGGACAGGGTCCTGCATGGTCCAACTCTCTGTTCGAAGATAACGCTGAGTTTGGTTATGGTATGCTTCTTGCTCAGAGAGCTATCCGCGATGGCTTAAAAGCAAAAGTTGAAGACGTTGTTGCTAACGGAACAAACGAAGACGTTAAGGCAGCTGGTCAGGAATGGCTGGATACATTTGCTGTAGGTGCTACAAACGGCGCTGCTACAGACAAACTTGTTGCTGCTCTTGAAGCTTGCGGATGTGACAAAGCAAAAGAAATCCTTGCTCAGAAAGATTTCCTGGCTAAGAAATCCCAGTGGATCTTCGGTGGTGACGGATGGGCTTA
>ERZ1673747.2798-NODE-2798-length-12395-cov-11.432010_pt1 | contig 12395 bp, 10 predicted proteins | sample MGYA00580220_ERZ1673747 | MGnify/ENA primary metagenome ERZ1673747 (study PRJEB41218, sample SAMN15661769) | gut metagenome | host: Homo sapiens | place: Canada: London | collected 2015-08-20/2019-03-30 | study: EMG produced TPA metagenomics assembly of... | reverse complement strand
CCTGAATAATACGAAATCGGAGTGCGAAAGCGAATATCACATGATAGCTGATCAAGAGTACCAGAAAGCATTGAACGAAAAACTGGGAGGATAAAACAGTGGATGTTATTGGATTGGCGGCGGCAGCATTGAAGCCGATTTCAGATGAAGGAACAATCGTACAGCAAGGATGGTATGACGAAAGCCTGAAACGGCTTCATGTGACACTGTGGAAGCTACAAGACACAGAAGATGCACATTCAGATGATGAATGTGAAATTGAAGCAGCAAGCATACAAGTGAATATCTGGTCACGGAGCGATCAGCAGGCACTTGTGAAAAGAATAAAAAAATTGATGAAGGAAAACGGATTTCTATTTCAGGAAGGAAATGATCAGATTGAAACAGATACGGGGATCTTTATCAATGCGATGCGATTTTTAATTTTGAAAGAAGCAGAGGAAACGGAGGAATAAACATGGAAGCAGAAAAAGAAAAGATCGTGCGAAGCAGGACTGTATCGTTCAGAGATATTCATATCGCAAAAGTTACAACGAATACAGAAACAGAATACGTGGCAGAAACACCGTCAAAGCTGGCACGCGCGATCACAGGAAAGATCAGCGATGAATTTGAAACTGAAAAAATTTACAGTGATGATTCAGTTGAAGACGTAAATATGTCATACAAAGGGACAAGCGTGGAATTGGAAGTGAACAGTTTGGCACCGCAGGATAAGTCGCAGGTGTTCGGACATCTGTATGAAAAAGGCTTCCTGATCAAGACAAAGGATGACAAAGCACCGGAACTTGCGCTTGGATGGCGTGCAAAGAAGCTGAACGGTAAGTATGAATTCAAATGGCTGTACTGTGGAAGATTCGGTCAGGGATTTGAAGACAATTACGAAACAGAAGGGGAAACAAAAACAACGCAGACAGCAACATTGAAGGGCGATTTTTATGCCCGTCAGATGGATGGAAGATATGAATGCAGCGTTGATGAAAGCAATCTTCTTACGGAACATACAGAAGCGGCGGCAGCGATCAAAGACTGGTTTTCAAAAGTTCAGGAAAAACCGGATGCAGCATAAAACAGGAGGGAAAAGAAATGGCAGCAGCTAAAACAAAGAAAAGATCAATTATCATCGGCAACAAAGAATATACGATGCCGCAGAAGATGTCCACGATGGCATATTTGCGCTATCTGGAAGTGCGCGACAGCATTATGGACACAGAAGCGAAACGGGCGTTGTACACAAGACAGCAGTTCATGGATATGATGGACGTTATTGTTGAAATGTACGGAAACCAGTTCACAACAGATGACATGCTGGATGCTGAAACCGGAATGACACCAGATTCGATCGTGATGGAATTTGCACTGATGGATGTGTCAGTGGGTGAAAAGGTTGATAAAAGAACGGAAGACTTCGCGAAAAATTTTACAAATGGCAAGTGATGCCGGAACTGATTCTGCCGTGTGGACACAAAGAATATGTCTGCACGACGATTTCAGTGGAAATGTATCGCAGATATACGGAAATCATGGAACGGAATGACAGTGATTCGATCAGGGATGCTTTTGAAGCGAATACGAAGATCTTAATGGTAGTATTCGGAGCAAGGCAGCGGGAGGTGGAAGAAGCAGATCCGGAAGATGTATTGTCAGCTGTGAAAGAAATCCATTTCATGATGCAGGATGTGATCACGAAGAAATTTCTGGATCTTAATCCAGAACATCCTGAAAAGATACAGAAAGAAAAATCTGCTTTCGACGAATATGACGAAGAAAATGGATACAACGATGAAGATCCGGGCGAAAACCTGTGGAAGATATGCAGGGAAAATGTGGATCGGATAGTGAAGATCTGTATCAATCTTATGAAAAACTCATATCAGCAGTGCATGGAAGCGGACATCATGAGCCTTTTGGATCATGCGGCATTCGAGATTAGGACGGTCGATGAGAAGTAAAGAAAGGAACGCGAAACATGGCTAAAACCTTAATTGAGATTAGGGCAGAAACGTCGCAGTATCAGCAGGCGATGCGTCAGGCAGCAGCAGAAATGAAAAACCTGACGGCACAGCATTCGCTGGCTGCGGCACAAGCAAAGTTAAGCGGATCCGCGCAGGACGCCCTGCGTGCAAGAGTGACCGAACTGACATCGAAGATAGATGTTCAAAAGGGGATCGTGCAGCAGAATGGACAGCAGTATGACAACTTAAAACAGAAGTTGGAACTGCAAAAAACAGCGCACGATCAGCTGAAGACAAAGGTTGAAGCAGCAAAAAAAGCATATGAAGATAGTGCGAAAGCGACAGGCGAAGACAGCGAAGAAACACAGAAGCTGAAGGCGGAATATGAAAAACTGTCTTCACAGCTGTCCACCAGTGAAAGCCAGATCACAAAAACAGAAACAGCGATCACGAAGCAGGAAGCGGCAGTGAATCAGTCGAAAGCTGCGCTGACTGAAATGGAAGCGGAACTGAAAAATGTGAACGCAGAACTTGCGCGCGCGCCGTTTGACGGATATGCAGCAAAAGCAGAAAAGGTTGGCGGCACATTAACGAGTGTAGGGCAGAAACTTCTTCCGTTATCGACCAGTATCGCAGGACTTGGAGTTGCGGCTGTTAAGACGACAGCAGATTTTGACAGTGAAATGTCGAAAGTATCAGCGATTTCCGGAGCAACAGGAACGGATCTTGATAAACTGCGAGGAAAAGCCCGTGAAATGGGTGCGAAAACAAAGTTCAGCGCATCAGAAGCTGCACAGGGTATGCAGTATATGGCGATGGCTGGATGGAAGACGCAGGACATGATGGACGGCTTGGAGGGCATCATGAATCTTGCGGCAGCATCAGGTGAAGATCTTGCATCGACATCTGACATCGTAACAGATGCCCTGACCGCCTTCGGACTTTCGGCAAAAGATTCCAGTCATTTTTCTGATATTTTGGCGGCAGCATCATCGAATGCAAATACCAATGTGTCGATGATGGGGGAAACGTTTAAATACGCAGCCCCGGTTCTTGGATCGTTAGGATACACAGCAGAAGATGCTGCACTTGCGATCGGTTTGATGGCGAATGCAGGTATCAAGTCAAGTCAGGCGGGAACGTCTTTGCGAGGAGCCATCACAAACCTTGCAAAACCAACAGATACTGTTGCGGCTGCGATGGATAAGTATGGAATATCATTGACAGATAGTTCCGGTAAGATGCTTTCGTTGCGTGAATTGATGGAACAGTTGCGTCAGAAACTGGGCGGACTGTCAGAAGCGGAACAGGCACAGGCAGCAGCGGCATTGTTCGGAAAGAATGCAATGTCCGGAATGCTGGCGATTATAAACGGATCAGATAAAGATTTTGAAAAGCTGGCAGGAGCGATCGACAACTGTGACGGATCATCTGAAAAGATGGCAAACACAATGAACGACAATCTTCAGGGACAGATCACGATCCTGATGTCGCAGCTTCAGGAACTTGCTATCAGCTTCGGGGAAATTCTGATGCCAAAAATCCGTGATATTGTGACACATATTCAGAACTTTGTGGACAAGCTGAATGCAATGGACGAAGGACAAAAAGAAACAATTCTTCGCATCGGAATGTTTGTGGCAGCACTTGCACCGATGCTGATGGGATTGGGAAAAGTGATCACGTTCAGCGCAAATGTATCACGCGCACTTGGAACGCTGTCAGCCGGGCTTGTAAAAGCAGGCGGATTTTCAGGGGTATTCACGAAAGCACTGGGATTGATTACATCACCAGCGGCGATTGTAGTGGGAGCGATTGCAGCAATTACGGCGGTTATTATTCACTTATGGAATACGAATGAAGATTTCAGAAATACGATCACGGCGATCTGGCAGAAGATCAAAGATGCCTTCACGACATTTGCGGCAGGAATCAGTGAAAGACTGTCAGCGTTGGGAATTACATTCAGTGATGTGACGTCAGCAATAAAAACAATCTGGGACGGATTCTGTAATTTACTTGCACCAGTGTTGGAAGCTGCTTTCAATACGATTGCAATCGCATTACAAACAGCTTTCAATGTCATTCTTGGAATATGGGATGTATTTTCTGCTGTATTCAGTGGCGACTGGTCTGGTGCGTGGGAAGCTGTAAAAGGAATTTTTTCAAGCGTCTGGGATGGTCTGAAAGAATATTTTTCAACAATAATCGGAGCAGTCAAAGGCGTAGCGGATGTTTTTCTTGGATGGTTTGGAACTAACTGGGAAACTGTCTGGAATGGAGTGAAAACCTTTTTTGAAGGAATCTGGAACGGAATATCTTCGTTTTTTGAAGGAATCTGGAATGGGATTTCAACATTCTGCACAACGGTGTGGAATGGAATTGTTACAAACGTGACGGCGTTCTGCACGACCGTACACGATACAATCAGCACAATCTTTAATGCTGTAAAAGATGTCGTGTCTAATGTGTGGGAAACAATAAAGAATGTGGTTCAGGTTGCGATCATGTTCATAGTGGAAGTTATCAAAGCCGCATTTGAATTGATAACCGTACCGTTCCGGTTTATCTGGGAAAATTGTCGAGATACGATCATAAGCGTATGGGAAACAATCAAAAGTGCGGTACAGACAGCAATCAATTTTGTGAAAGATAATATCATCACGCCAGTGATGAATGCGATCAGCACAACGATCACGACGGTATGGAATGCGATTCAGACGACATTCACAACGGTGATAAATGCAATAAAGTCTGCGGTACAGACGGCATGGAATTTCATGAAGGATAATGTGATCACACCAGTGATGAATGCGATCAGCACAACGATCACGACGGTATGGAATACCATCAAAACAACATTCACGACAGTGATAAATGCAATAAAGTCCGCAGTACAGACGGCATGGAATTTCATGAAAGACAGCGTGATCACGCCTGTAATGAATGGAATAAAAACAGTCATCACAACAGTGTGGAATGCGATCAAAACGGCAGTGCAGACTGTCGTAAATGCGATCAAAACGACGGTGCAGACTGTATTCAATGCAGTAAAGACAACAGTGACAACAATCTGGAACGCGATCAAAACAGGAACATCGACGGCATGGAATGTAGTGAAGACTGCGGTGACAACACCGATCAATGCCGCAAAGTCAGCAGTGACATCTGCGATTAACGGGATTAAGTCAACGATAAGTTCTGTATGGAATAGCGTGAAATCAGCAACGTCTTCAACATGGAACGCAATCAAGACAGCGATCACAACACCGATCAATGCAGCAAAAACTGCGGTAGGAAATGCGATCAGCGCGATCCGATCAAAATTCAACTTCAGCTGGTCACTGCCGCATTTGAAACTGCCGCATCCGTCTATCAGCGGATCATTCAGTTTGAATCCGCCATCAGTTCCACATTTCAGCATTAGCTGGTATAAGAACGGCGGTATTATGACAAAACCGACCGCATTCGGGGCAGCAGGCGACACATTGCTGGCAGGAGGAGAAGCGGGAGCAGAAGCCATCCTTCCATTGAAACAGTTCTATGACAGACTGGGCGACATGCTGGATAAAAAGCTGGATGCAATTATGACAGGAACAACGGTATATGTCTATGTAACAATGGACGGCGAAGTCGTGGCAACGAAAGTATATTCAAAAGTGGAAGAAAAATTCACAAATGAAATAAAACGGAGGAGGTAAAGCATGATCATAAACGGGATTGACGTCAGAAGATACGGGGCGACATTGCTGACGGCAGAAACAAAGCCCCCGAAGATGACGGCAAACTATGAAATGATGTCAAAAGCACTTCTTCCGACAGAGTACGACACAGATATTCCGCTGGGTTCTATGACAATGACCATATACTTCAGGGGAAAGAACAGGGCGACACTGGAAAGAACAATGTCATCTTTTATGCAGAATTTCAGGTCGTCCTGCATTATGGAAGAAATCAGAGGATTCAAAGGAAAATATAAAGGGTTTCTGACTGGCGATGATTACGAAAAAACGCTTGAAAAGGAAAAAAGAATTCTGACATTAGAATTTGATGGATTCTTTTTTGACGACGAAGCGGAAGCGTTATTTGATCAGAAACTGGAAGGAAAGCTGTATGCAGAGGGAAGCAGGGACACACCTTGCATCATTGAAGTGACAGCAAAAGCGGATCTGACAAACTATAAGATAACACTAAACGGGGAACCGTACACTATTGAAAGCCTGATGAATGGCGAAACGATTGTGATTAACGGGAAGACCGGGAAAATAACAAAGGAAGGGGGCAACGCTTTCGGATCCGTGGATCTGTGGGCGTTCCCTAAACTGCAAACGGGAAGAAATGACCTTGCGTTTTCAACGAATGGCGCAAGGGTGATAGTTAGGTATTCCCCGATGTGGTTATAAAGGGGGATGATATATGCTTCAAATATATGATGATCAGCACCGGAGAATTGCAGGAATAGATGATCCGGATGATCTGAAAATTGAAAAAACATTATCATCCGGAGATAAGCAGATTTCATTCAGTTATCCGAAAACAGGATCAGAAATTGAAAATCTGCGGGCTGAATATTATATCAGGACAAAAGATGATGAATATGTTCTGAAGGAAATAAGCACAGGAGAAAATAAAAACAGTTATGTAGCGCAGCTGAATATAGAAGAATTGGAATCACAGGAATTTCTGTATGGATTTGAGAGCGTAACACAGACGGCGCGTGCCTGCTTGGAATTCGCTTTTGATGGAACGGGTTGGACAGTTGGAAATTGCACAGTAACAAAGCGAAGAACAGTCAGCATTGATGAAACGTGCAATGCTTGGGATGTACTTCAGGAGGTTATGGACACATACAGATGCGAATGCAAGATCGACAGTATCCAGAAGAAAATAGACCTATATGAAGCGATCGGAATGGATCGCGGAGCGTATTTCATAGAAGGATTAAACCTGCGGAAGTTGACACTGAAATCAGATACATATGATTTCTACACAAGAATTTATCCAGTGGGAAAAGATGGGATCACACCGGAAATTATGCTGGGGGTTCCGTATATTGACAATCATCAGTATTCAGATAAAGTGATTCCGCGCTATTGGAAAGATGAACGATACACTATCACTGAAAATCTGATCGAAGACGCGACTGCGAAGCTGGACACAGCATCGAAGCCGTATACAGCATATACTGCTGACGTTGCGGATCTGGCATCGCAGAAAAAGGAATACAGCATTTTGGAATATGACATCGGTGATACAGTGCATCTAATTTCAAAAACGGAAGCTACAAAAGAAAAACAGCGGATCGTGAAGATGACGGAATATCCGCAGCATCCGGATAAAAACACCTGTGAACTTTCTAATGTGACAAAGAGTTTTGCGCAGCTTCAGGAAGAAACAGAAGAAAAAATGAAGTCCGATGCAGTGGATCAGGCACAGGCAAGGACAAAGAAAACGCTGAATGAAGGATACTGGACAATCGAACAGGCACAGGCTGCAATTAAATCTTCAGAAAGCGGGATCATGACATCGGTTCAACAGGTCAGAACAGAACAAAGGGATCTGACCTATGCAGCAGAACAGGAAGCGAAAGACTATGCTTCGCAGCTGAATGAAAAGACCATTGAAAGAATGACAAATGAATATTCAACAGCACTGAATCAGACTGCAAATTCATTTGATATGTCTATTAAGTCGGTCGAAGAAACTGTGACATCGCAGGGCGACGAACTGGAAGAATTCAGAAGAGAGAATGAAACGTATTTCCATTACACGGATGATGGAATGGAGATCGGAAAAAAGCAAGATGGCGGGGTACTGCCGTTTTCAACATTGCTATCAGACAAAAGACTGGAATTCAGACAGGAAGGCGTTCCGGTGGCATATGTGCAGTACAATAAGCTGCACATTGAAAACGTCGAAGCGGTGCGAAGATGGTCAGTTGGAGCAGCAGACGACGGCGGATACTTTGATTTCATATCTACACAGTACGGAATGGGTGTGAAATGGAGAGAAGCGGAGCAGGTGGAAGAAACGGCAACACAGAGCGTCAAAAGGAAAAAACAGAAACAGGAATACAAACAGCTGATCGACGATGATGGAATATTCGAGGTAGTAAAAGTATGAGTACGACAAGAAGAGAAGTACCAGTCACAAGTATATATGCAAAGGCTGTCTTCACCGGGAATGTCAGCGGAGATGTAACAACAATCACATCAGTAACATTCACGCAAAACGAAGATGACTGGCTACTGGGTGTAAAAAAAGAAGATATGCCATCAGTCATGATCATTGATGGAAAACAATACAGATGGACAGTGAATTCCTACTTTACATTAAATACCATCGTAGCACAAGGAACATGGGTAAAAAAAGCAACACTGAACATTGGAACAAAGCTGACAATCAGAAAACCATTCTTCAAAATTGTATACGGTCAGAATCCGACACAAGAAGGAACAGAAATGACCTTTTCATTTTACGATCTGGGATCATTTACACCATACGGATTTAATCCGGGGGCTTCGGAATTTGAAATTGATGGAAAGACGGCAGTTCCTATCAATATAGAAAATGCAAATGAAGATTCACTGTTTTCTGTGAAACTATCATCTGATGCAACGTACAGATTCAAGTGGGCGATTGGATCAAAGTCGTATACGCTGGACAAAAAAACGTCAGGGGCGACAAAGATCAATACAAGCTACACCATACCGAAAAGCTGGAATGAAGAGATAAAAAACAGTACAGCGGGATCCTGCACACTTTCAGTTCAAGTGCTGTTTGGATCACAGGTATATCAATCAAGGGATACTGCGGTGAGGGCGACAGTCCCGGATGATTGTGTCCCGGTGATCAATTCCATATCCATCGCAGATACAAAAGGGCGTGTCCCTACGGCGTGGGGGATGTTCGTGGAACATAACAGCAATATAGCCATTACCGCAGCGAATATCACAAAGTCATACGGTGCGGATATTGTATCAGTCAATATGGAACTGAATGACAGGACATATTATGGAACACCTTCTGCGTTGCCACAGTCATATACGTTGGAAGACTACGGGATCATGGACGTGACGGTGAAGATCCGTGATACAAGAGGACGGACGGCGGAAAAAACTGCAAAAGTGACAGTCGTGGAATATAACCCGCCGACGATTCAGGTGGATTCTATGAGGTGTGGACAGGATGGAACACTGGAAAATGAAGGCGTATATTTTTTAGCGACGACAGACAGCACATATTCAACATGCAACGGAAAGAATAAAGCAACACTTCAGATACAGTATAAACTTTCAAGTCAGGGTGTATATACGTCAGCAGTAAAAGAACTTCCGATCGGGGAAGCAACAACTGTTTGCGGCGGGGATCTGAATACAGAATTTTCATATGATGTTCGTTATGTGCTGAAAGATACATTCAATACAGTGACCGTCATTGACTTCGTATCAACAGCGGTATATGCAATGCATTTTTTGCATGGTGGGCGCGGCGTGGCTTTTGGATCGAAGGCAACCGTGGAAAACGCAGTGGATTTTACGTTTGATGCGATATTCAGGCATGGGGTGAAATTCATAAAATCAGATGGATCCGAAGTGACAATGCAGCAGATCCTGAAAAAACTCGGATTATAGAAAGGAGGGAAGACAGTGACACTTGAAAAAGTAATTCAGCGAATTGAAATTGAAATGTCGGGCGGGACAAAACAGTATATGGTGTCTGCAAAACAGGGAGATCGGGCAACAAGATATGTCGAAACCGTACTACTGGATCATGGGGAACCATACACGATCCCGGCGGGATCCAGCGTCACAGCTTTCATCAGAAAACCAGATAGACACAGGGTATATACACCGTGTGAATTCACGGACAATGTTGTGATGGTGGAATTGGACAGTCAGGCACTGGCAGCAGCGGGAACGGCATTGTGTGAAGTAGAAGTGAAATCTTCAGATCTGATGCAGGTGGTAACATCGGTCACTTTTGAAATAGAGATTGAAGCAAAGGTAAAAGATGAAGATGCGATCGTTTCGGGCGATGAACTTTCTATCTTCGATAAGACAATGAAACAGTATGCTGATCAGGAAACGAAACGTGTGAACGCAGAAGAAGCCAGAGCGAAGGCAGAAGCAGGTCGCGTGGACGCAGAAGAAGACAGAGTGCAGGCAGAAACAGGTCGCGTAAAGGCAGAGGAAGCCAGAGTGCAGGCAGAAACAGGTCGTGTGAACGCGGAAAAAGGCAGAGTGTCAGCGGAAAGCGATCGCGTCACAGCAGAACAGGAAAGACAGAAGCAGGCGCAAGAAGTTCTGGACAAGGCGAATGAAGCTGTAAAAATAGCGGGGCAGATCAATGAAGCGTCATATATGCTGGATAAAGATGCAAATATTAAATATGCATACGCAATTTATACAGAACGGGGAATCCCACATCTGGTATTAACACTGATCAATGAGTAAACAGGAGGAAAAGAAGAATGGAAGGAATTGATTTATCATTTCCGTCTTATGCACAGCATGAGAGAATGGCGGCGGCACTGGAAGCAATCGCACTGAACGGCGGACAGAATTCGGCGGAAGCACTTGACGCTGCGTGCAGACAATTACTTGACGGAACAAATACAACACGGGTTTTCTGGTCATGGTATCCGCGTGCGCTGGCGGCGGGCGAAACAGACAAATATAAATTGCTTTCAAGGTTTGCAACAGCAGCAGCACAGGCATGGAATGGAAAGACGTACACACTGCGAAGCTATGATCCGTCAGTATCAGGAATAACAAAAATGACACCGATGGATGATCTGGCAGATAAAGCGGCAGCACAGCTGTGTACAGAAAATACTGAAGCGATCGAAGACTGGGCGGATGAAGATCCGATGACATGGTATATCAGAGCAAACGCGCTGTCACTGGAAGACGGAACCATGAATATCACATATTTTGAAGGTGAAGATGGTTTTGACATCACTGGCGAAGATGCGCCAGTATATACATTTGCGCTTGCATTATGGATTAAAGAATGGAATGACGGTGCATATGATTATATTTCATTCAGAACAACAAGGGGATCCGGCTATTATCCAGATGCGGGGGATGTGGATCCGAAAAATAAAAAGCGACCGATCACATGGCACGCAACATTCCCCGGTGGTCTGGACAGCAAAGGCGCATTGACATCCGGCGCAGGGATCAAGGCATATAACTTCGCATCAGCAACGGCGGGGATCCAGAAGGCACGACAGAAAACAATTTATGAAGGACTGTGGAATGACTGCGATACAAGATGGATTCTTCGTATGTGGCAGTTAAGACATTTTGATCTGGAAAACTCAAACATCGCTGAAGGATGCACAAGTTACAACTATCAGTACATGGTAGCGTTGCCGGAAGAAAATGTGAAAAGGGTTCTTCTGTCTGCAAGTCAGGCAGCAGGATTCATTGTCGGATCCACGGTATCGGTTGGCGATATGGGCGCACAGTCGAATAAAGACAGATGGAATGCATGGATGCGTAACCTTGCGGATCTGGTGAAAGTATCTTCAATCGAAAAAGTAACAGTAAATGGAACAGAATACACAGCGATCAATCTTGACATCAGCGGAACGATCACAACGACAGCAACAACGTGTATTTCAACTATGCCGTGGCATTCGGGCGCAACAGAAGCATTGCCGGGACATAAAGACGGATGCACATTCAGCCTGACAGCAGGAAAGACACCGCTTCGTGTTGCTGGTGTAGAAGTTTTGGATGGATCATATACGATCGGGCTGGATCCACTGTATGACACGACTGCAAATGAAGCAGGAGGATTTGATTATACTGTGTATCAGTGCCGCGACAGTCAGAAACTGTCGGGATCAATCACAGCGGACTATGAAGATACAGGTATTGTATATTCCGGTATGCCGTCCGGATGGAACTATGTGAAAGCATTTATCAAGTCAAAGTTGGGTGTGCTGTTTCCGAAGCTGATCGGCGGATCTTCAACGACTTATTTTAAATCGGCTTTCTACGGTACCTACTCCGCCGGGGTTCGCTGCCCGTGGCGTTTTGCGTACTTGAACGATGGCGGGAGTGTTGGTCTGGCTGCGGAGTCTGGCTACCTTGCGCCGGGTTACTCGTACTGGTACAGTCGTCCGCGGCTTTGTGGCGCGGGTAAAAAGCGGGGTGAATGGTCTGCGTAAGCAGACCAGAGGGGCAAGACCACTCATACACACCTAACAGGAAAAGAAAATAAAAAGGGTATGCAGGCGCGGGATCGGCTTTCTACGGTACCAACTCCGCCGGGGTTCGCTGCCCGTGGCGTTTTGCGTACTTGAGCGTTGGCGGGAGTGCTGGTCTGGCTGCGGAGTATGGCAGCAATGCGCCGGGTAGCTCGGGCTGGAGCAGTCGTCCGCGGCTTTGTGGCGCGGGTAAAAAGCGGGGTGAATGGTCTGCGTAA
>ERZ1673747.2776-NODE-2776-length-12533-cov-8.118609_pt1 | contig 12533 bp, 20 predicted proteins | sample MGYA00580220_ERZ1673747 | MGnify/ENA primary metagenome ERZ1673747 (study PRJEB41218, sample SAMN15661769) | gut metagenome | host: Homo sapiens | place: Canada: London | collected 2015-08-20/2019-03-30 | study: EMG produced TPA metagenomics assembly of... | reverse complement strand
GTGCCCGTAATTGGGCACCTCTCGGCCTCAAAGCCCCGCAGTGCGGGGCTTTCCGGGGTTTTGAAACCGCAGTCTAAGGTGCACCTTGGCGGGCGTTTTCGCGGTCTTGGGTGAACGTGAGGGGTGAAAAAGGCCCGTAACAGCGGACTTTTCAAGGTGGACGTTCCGCAGGCGTTTGAGAAATTTTACGTTTTCAACCACACGAAAAAGTGGTTTCAGCGTGGCAGCAATTTTTGGAGGAAAACGTGTATATTTTGCGCCGCTGTAGTCAATGAAAAGAGACTTTCAAGCGTTCAAAAATCGCACCGCTGTAACCAAAGAAGAACGCCTCCGGCAGCGCAGAAATTGCGCCGCAATAGTCAAAGATAAGGCGACGCGGCTCCGAGGGGCAAATGATAACTTTCTGATAACAGTTCGACTTTCGGGTAGCTTTGTTGCCTTGGTTACGGTATTGTTCGTTGCCGAAAGGGGTTGATTTTATGCCAAAGCGACGAGCAAACGGAGAAGGCAATATCCGAAAACGAAAGGACGGCCGATGGGAAGGCCGTTACACCGCAGGCTATGACCCGGAGAGCGGAAAGCGCATCATCAAGAACGTGCTGGGCAAGACGCAGGCCGAGGTGAAGGAGAAACTCAAGACAGCGATCAGCGAAAGTCAGCGGCTGGACGTATCCAAAGCTGGCAACTATACTGTTGCGTCATGGGTTCGGACGTGGTACGAGGTCTACGCCGAACCCCGCATCCGGCCCAACACAAAGGCGTACTACACCAACTACATCGAGAACCACATCATCCCCGGAATCGGAAATATTTCCTTGGACAAACTAACCACCATTCAAATTCAACGGTTTTACAACAACCTCCAGAAAACTGGACGAGTCCAGCGCAAAAACTTCCCGCCGCTGAAAGATGCCAGTCTCAGCCCCAGAGTGGTGCGGGGCGTCCACACGCTGCTGCACAACTGCCTGGAGCAGGCGGTGGCGGAGCGGCTGATCCTCACCAACCCCGCCCAGGGGTGCAAGCTGCCACAGCTTGAAAAGAAAGAAATGAAAATTCTGCCGCAGGAAAAAATCGGCCTGTATCTTGCCGAGGCGGAAAAGAGAGGATTGCTGGCGGCCTTCTACTTAGAGCTGACCACCGGCCTGCGGAGAGGGGAGTTATTGGCCCTCCAATGGACGGACTTAGACATCGAAAACCGGACGCTTGCCGTCACGAAACAGGTAAACCGCATCAACGGCGAACTGGTTGTAGGCCCTCCGAAAACGAGAAACTCCGTGCGGACGCTGGCCCTTCCACAGCAGGCAGTTGACCTGTTAATTGCCGAGCACAAAAAGCACCCTCGCAACCCATATCTGTTCCCGTCGCCCAAGACCGGAACCATGTATGACCCGGACGCTTTTCGCCGGACGCATGATAAAATTTTGAAAGCCATCGGCGCGGAGCACATCCGGTTCCACGACCTCAGACATACCTTCGCAACGCTGTCGCTGAAAAGCGGGGTGGACGTGAAAACGCTGTCCGGTGCCTTGGGTCACTACTCAGCTGGGTTCACCCTGAACACCTATACCCACGCCACGGCGCAGATGAAGCAGGACGCTGCCGACACCATCGGTGGGGTCATCAGCCAGCAGATGCGCTGAAAAAACAGGGCCAGACAGAAAAATTCCTGTCTGGCCCTGTCCGGTACTTTCCGCGCCTTTCCCCGTGTGGGTCAGCGTGTGAGTCTTGAAGGAACGCCAAAAATTAAGTGCCGCAAAAAGTTGCGGATTACGAAAGAAAATCACCGGAATCAAGCGATTCCGGTGATTTTTGGTGGAGACTACTGGACTCGAACCAGTGGCCTCATGCGTGTGAAATATAGTATTATACTTTCTCAAAACATTGTAGAATGGTTAAACCGAGTAATTTCAAGGAAAATCGAAACTTAAATCGAGGAAAATTTTTAAAAACTTTTTTCGGTTACTAACAAATTTCTAACAATTTTCGACTGCCTGTATCAATTCATCTGCGTCTGTATGCACATAGATATTTGCTGTGGTACTGTAATCCGCATGGCCCAGGATTTTTTGCAAGGTCTCCGGAGCCATTCCCTGTTTTCTTGCCCAGCTGGCATAGGTGTGCCGGGTGCAATGCGGGTTTTTCTGCGGAATGCCCAGTTTCTTCAACAGAGGGTAGTAATCCCGTTTGCGGTAGTTTTCCGGGCGGCGCTGGCCGGTATATCCAGACAGGAGTAGTGGCCCGGTTGCCTGTTGGGCGAAATAGGCAAAATAGCCGCGCCCTTCTAGACGGATAGGAATGATGCGATTGCGTCCGGCCTCTGTTTTTTCTCCGCCTATAACATAGGCACCGTGGTAGTCCGCAAGAGGCAGTGAGAACAACTCCCCAATACGCATACCTGTATAAATTAGCATAAGAACGATTTTTGCCGTTTCGCTGTTATCAGCTTCCAGTTTTGCGATTTCTTGGTCTGTAAAGATGTCTTTTTCTTTTTTGACGTTTTCCGGGAGCCGGACGAATTTGGCAAAGTTGGTGGTGCAGATTTCCTCCCGGATGGCCCATTGTGACATCTGCGTAATCAACTGCTTGTACTTTGACACGGTGGAGTGCGATTTCTGCATGTGTGGGTCTAGGGCCAACTGAAAATCTGCTGTGCGGAGGTCCCTGAATTTCTTCTCGTGGAGCGGGGTAAACACAGCAAAGGCCCGATTGTATCCCTCAATTCCTTTTTCGCCGATCTCCTGATAATGCTCAGCTTTCCACACCTCAAATACCTCGGCAAATGTCATGTTGTACCGCTCAGACAAGTCCCGACCAGACAGTTTTTCCAGAGCCTCTGTAGCGTCTGTTTTGCGCTCATAATACCCGATGATTACTTTATTTTTGGCAGCTACCCAAGGACGGCGCCGCCGGCCGGACAGCTTATAAACTGTTCCGGTGCCATTCGCACGTTTCAAGGCCTTCCGTGGGGGAGTGCCAGTCTGTTTCTTTCCGCAGGCAGGACAGTATGTCGCCCCTTTAGGCAACTCCGCTTTGCAACGTATACAGTTCAAAAAGACACCCCCTTATAAGTACGCCGCCAGGGAAGACCTGACGGCGGTTTTTATTGGGCTTTCTTCAACTCATTGATCTGCTGAGTATGTAACTCCACCGCTTTTTCCAGATCTTCCACCCGGTCCTCCAAGATGTCTATGGCCTCTTTAGGGACAGGATTGATTTGCTCACTGAGGGCTTGGAATTTTGGGTCAAAGTAGGCTTCCATGAGAACCATAGTTTCACTGATGATTTCTTTCTTCTGCTGGGCCATCCTCACGTCAAGTTCACCAATGATTTCCTTTTTCTGCTGGGCCATTTTAGAGTCCATTAACTGGGCAATAGCCTGTAAGTCTTTTTCATCGAGCATAATATTGCCTTTCTGCTCTATTATTTCAAGGCGTAAGCCGCAATGGCTTGGCTGATGGCCTTGACGTTGGAGTCGCCTGTGAATTCAAACTTGACCTTTCCAAGTGCGGAGAAATAGAGTTCCAGCTCACTGTCCAGATCGATAACGCCAGCGGTCTCTACAGAAAATGCCTGTACCTTGCTGTAGGGAAGAGAGGAATAGTCCTGCTTTTTGCCGGTGATACCCTGGACATTGACTGCGATGATCCGTTTATTGGTAAACACGACATAGTCCCGGACTGCGGTATAGGAGCCAATGACGGTCTCCCCCTCGATCAGGAGGTCTTCGACCTGGCCAACTTTCGCATTTTTGTCCCGCTTGAGCTTAAACAGCGCGCCATTTTTGAAATCAATCATTTTATATCCTCCTTTTATCGGCAGACCTTAGGCGGTGGAGTCACATTATTTTTGTGTTGTGCCTGTCCAATATTTCCTTTGCAATTTCATCATTCCCGAAGGCATACGCAGTAAAAATACAAGTTACTTCATCATGTGTAAAGTTTTTATTTGGAGCAAACATATCTTTATATTCTTCTTGTAACTGAGCAATCATCTGGCTATCGGTTTTGTCTAGCTTTTGGCTTATCTTTCTTATGTCTTGTATAATTCCGGGCGGTACTAACGGCGAGGCACTTCCATTCAAATCGTAAAACAGAGTTTCGGCTAGAAGGGGAAAGGCATTTGTATACCGTTTTTCATCCATCAAAAAACGATACATTTCATACCGAACATTTCTATAGTACCCATATTGCCGATTTTGCATATATTTAAGAGATAACCTGTTAAATTCGCCCCATATTAAATCACGATAATTTGTATTTGGATGTTTATTTACAAGAATGCTTATTTCAGATAAGGAAATGTCGTAAAACTTATGTCGTCTCAAATATGTTATATATTCCCCACGTTTTACTTCCTCTTGTCCAAGAACCGTCAATTTCCCGTCTTTTGCAAACCCTCTTCTTTCCAGAGAGCGCATAAGGCCCGGTACATCATCAATACCGAATTCACATTCCCAAAATCGAGCAATGGGTTTTCCTTCAGAATATTTTTCATAATAGGAGAGCAAGAGTATTTCATGCGGGTATAGACCAGCAGCATCTTTTAGAAAATTCCTTGTTGTTTCTTTTGCCTGCACTTTTCTCTGCGCTTCAAGTTCTTCTCTTGATGCCTCGTGTACAGTTATTCCAATGCTGGGAGTTGATTTCTTTTTCATAAAATCAAGTATTCCCATAATCCACCTCACATTTTACTTTTTTGGCTGGATGGGGCGGTGATGCAAAATATTCTTCTCTTGTCATATAGCATGTCCTCAAAAAAAAAGCTCGGCTGCTAAATTCCCATGTATATAGAAGCACACTGCTTTCCGCATAAAATCTTCTGTTACATTGAAATAATCCGCTAGGTCCGGAATGTTATCATATCCATCAGCTATTGCCTGGTCAAAATCTTCCAGTGGAACAAGGCGTTCAATTGCCCACTTGTCGGCACGGTTTTCGTGTTTCTTTCGAATATCGCAAGTTGCCCAGCGGTTATAAAAACTCCCTGTATTGCAGTGCCCTAGTTCGTGTCCCAAGCAAACAATTTCCTTTGCAATAGTATCCATCTTCCAGGGATCAATTCCAATAGCGAAGGAGCCATCATCAAACTGGGTCGCTAAAGACTGATCTATCCGCAGAGGCATCCAAATTATATCAATTCCAGCATCGTTAGCTTCTTGATAGAGTTGCAGCGGGCTATTTACCACCTGCATCACGCTTTCTTTTTCTTATAACAATATCCCTTAAATCCATAACATCTTCCCAGGCGGCGTCCATCTCTTCGTCAGTCATATCAGCGCCATGGAAAAATGCAGCTTTGATTTGACGGTCAGTAACTTCACGCTCACCTTCCGAGGTGGGCGCTTTTTTTGTTTCTTCGCCGGTCAAGAGGTAATCAGTAGTGACGCCAAAATAATCGGCAAGAGATTGTATTGCATCTCCGTTAGGGATGGCTCCCGCTTTCCATTTGTTCCAAGCGGTACGGCTCAGCCCACAGTCTATACAAGCCTTTTGTTTAGAAACACCCTTTTGCTTGCACAAACTTTCAAACCTATCAAAAAACACGAAAAGCAACCTCCTAGTTTGTATAAAACATAGAAAGCCACTGAAGTTGCTTTTTGCCATTGACAGGCAACCATGGTTATCGTATAATAAGTTCATGGAGCAACTTAAGTCATCTTTCTGTTCTATTTGTCGGCAAACACATAGTATCACGAAAGATAACCTAAGTCAACGCTTTTGCAGTAAAAAGACAACTTTTGTATTCTTGCCCAAAAAGCAAGGACAGGTTTTGGGGGTGATCTAAATCTAGCGGTTTATGTCGGGAAAATATGGCAAGGGATGGGGGGTGATGCCTTTGACTGTAACAACCAGTATTTTTTCCATTATCGCAGTTGCGTTTGCGTCGTTTGCATTTGGCTTTAACTTATGCAATTTCCTCCACGGCTTATTGGAAGCAAAGCGCGATTATAGAGACTATGAGGCTTCCTGCGCTAATGAGCATGGCGAAACCGGAGAAGAAAAGGGAAATAATCGTTAGACGGTTTTCCTTTATGTACTCTTTGCGACGCTGTTTCATAACCTGTTTCTTCTGCTGTTTCAGAAAGTCGTGAATATCTGGCAAAACTATCACCTCATCAGGATTGTACCAGAATTAACCATAGTAATCAACGGAAGGAGGAAATTTATGCCTGCAAAGTGGACGGCTGACTTGCTGGGTGAAATGCATCTGGCCGGGGTCACAGCCAAACAGCTTGCCGCAGAGGTCGGCTGGAACCCAAAGTATCTCAGTGTCGTGCTCAACGGCCACAAAGAGCCGAAGGGCGCAGAGCAGAAGCTAAACGAGGCTTTAGAACGCCTGAAAAGCAAATAAGAAACGCCCCCGCCAGTGGCGGAAACACTGACGAGGGCTGCGGAGACCTATTGAGTAGACCAACAGGCCCGCGAGGTTATTATACACGCCTCCGGGTCAAATGACAAGGAGGTTTTTATGAACGAAAAAGACAGCATTCAAGCCCTTGAAAGGCAGGCAAGGAACACCAATCGTCTTATGGACAATCTCTGTCTCGCCTGGAAGGGCCGCACATGGGAGGAGGCCCACATGGATTACACATTTGAAGATTACCGCAAGGCACTGGAAGGTGCTGGCCCCAAGTTGAAGGAGCTGATTCTGGACCGGGCGGCACATGATCCCGGCATCGACTTGATGGAACTGAAAGAACTGGTATCCAGTGCGTACCCGGAAGATGTGTAAAAAATCCCGCCTGACCGTTACCAGCAGTCAGACGGGCAAGGATTGAGCAACCACGAACAATCCCTTTGGATACAGTATATCGCCTCCAAGGGGAGAAATCAAGGAGGTTTTTATGATTGAAGCACTGACGGCAGCAGAAGCAACAGAAGTCCTTCGCAATGCGGGGCTGCGTATTACTCCGGAGACTATCCGGGATGGCATCCAAAAGAGAGTATTCCCGTTCGGGGACTGCGTAATGGCCGAGGACGGCAAGAAAGTCAAATGGTGCTATATCTATAAGGCTTTGCTGGATCGCTGGATCGCCGAAAGAACGGTGAGCGCATGAGCATTGAAATGGGTATAGGGACGGTAATCACAATCATCGGCACAGTCAAGGTTGCCGGATGGTTCATGCGCTTCCTTTCCTGGATGGAGGCGAGCGGTGAAAGTCGGAGACCTACAAGGAGGAATAACGCATGGATAAACAAGAATTGAAGGCCATTTTGGGCAAGCACTTGAAATGGCTACGAGGCGAAGATGGCGGAGAACGGGCCAACCTGTTCGGGGCCGACCTGTCCGGGGCCAACCTGTCCAGGGCCGACCTGTCCGGGGCCAACCTGTTCGAGGCCAACCTGTCCGGGGCCAACCTGTTCGAGGCCAACCTGTTCGAGGCCAACCTGTCCAGGGCCGACCTGTCCGGGGCCAACCTGTTCGAGGCCAACCTGTTCGAGGCCAACCTGTTCAGGGCCAACCTGTCCGGGGCCGACCTGTTCGAGGCCAACCTGTCCAGGGCCAACCTGTCCGGGGCCAACTACATTGAAAAGGCAAAAAATTTATTTTATCCCATTGCCTGCCCGGAAATCGGCGCTTTTGTCGGCTGGAAAAAGGCAAGGGTCAAAACCAGCGGTCATGAGTGCATTGTAAAGCTGGAAATTACCGAAGATGCCGTGCGCAGTTCCGGAACAGGCCGGAAGTGCCGCTGCTCAAAGGCAACCGTTTTGGAGATTCAGGATTTAGAGGGGATTGTATTGGAGCAGGTCGCCGTCAGTGATAGAGATGAGAACTTCCATTACATTCCCGGAACTGTGGTCTCCGTTTCGGATTTCGACGAAAACCGCTGGAACGAGTGCAGCACGGGCATCCATTTCTATATTACCCGAGAAGAAGCGGTGAGGCATATCCTATGAAAAAGCTGACCCGCGAAGAGCGGCGGCGCCGGAGCCAGAGGCGGCAGCTGATTACATATCTCCTGTTTCTGATCTTGCTGCTGGCGTGGCTGAGAAGCTACCTGATTATGACGGTGAAAGCAGATCGGCCCGCCATGCACAAGCCGGAGCCCGCCACGCAGGACGGCAGCCTACCCGGCGACGATACCCCGGCCACCACTCGCTGTTATCTGACAGCAGAAAAGATCGAGGAAAACGAGAATGAGCTTATAGAAGCTGCTTTGCTGGCCCGGTCTCACAAGCTGGAGGACGTGACCATCACCTTCTACTGCTGCGAGAAACGGCCCCACATCTGTGGGACAGGCTCCGGCATCACAGCCAGCGGCAGGCGTGTAACGCCCTATGTGAGCTGCGCCGTGGATACGGACATTATACCGCTGGGCAGCACCATCATGATCGAGTACAACGGCGAGATGGTTTATCTGAGAGCCGATGATACCGGCCCGGCAGTCAAGGGGGACCATATTGACATTGCAGTCAAGGAGCACTCAGAAGCTTTATCCTTGGGCGTCCAGACGGCGGACATTTGGTGGTGCGAAGAATGAATGCACATGCGAAACGCCCAAGAGGCGAGTTAGGCCCCTGCCCAAGATGCGGATTGTATTCCGGCCAGCGATTGGCGATCGAGGGCAACCCGGATATGTTCCTGGTGGCCTGCGACGCCTGCGGGTGGAGGACAGGAAAATATAAGGACATTAACCACGCGACAAGGGAGTGGAACCATGCGGGGGAAAATTAAATATCCAACATGCAGCCAGTGTGACCACGAGTTGAACCCGGAGCTGGAAGATGACTGCGAGAAGTATTACCTCGTTGGAGGCGAAATCTACTGCAAGTTCTGCTTCCAGGATTGGCTGCGTGATTTGGTGGATGATGATCCTGACGTGTTGGCCGATGCGCTGAACATCGTCAAGGTCTATACGGAGGAAGGAATATGAGTAAACTCATCTGTGTGATGGGCGAGTCTGGGTCCGGAAAGACCACGGCCATGAGAACCTTGGACCCCAAAATAACGTATTATGTCGATTGCGACGGAAAAGGGCTGGCATGGAAAGGCTGGCGCAAACAGTACAATGCAGAAGCCAAGAATTACATTGTTTCCAGGGATATCCCCAGCATTACAAATCTAATTGTAAATATAAGCGAAAAGAAGTCAGAAACCAAAACCATTGTCGTTGACACCTTAAACACCTGTATGGTGGATAAAGAAGTCAAGGGCATGAAGGAAAATGGCTATGGCAAGTGGATCGACCTGACACAGTTTGTATGGGGCTGTATCGAGACAGCCAGCAAACAGCGGGATGACCTGACAATTATTTTTGTCATGCACAGCGAAACGATCCGGGACGATTTTGGATACAGCTTTACCAGAGTAAAAACCAACGGAAGAAAGTTGGAAAAACTGGTACCAGAAAGTCTGTTTGGAACCGTCCTGCTGGCTAAGAAAACAGACGATGACCGCTATGTGTTCGAGACCCAATCCAAAAACAGCACGGCAAAAAGCCCTATGGGTGCATTTGATTCGTTTGAGATCGAAAACGATATGTCTGTGGTGTTAAAGGCTCTGGAGGATTTCTAATGGCGAAGTGTGAGGGAGTTACACATTATACAAAGGCCACGGTTGATATCTATTTCCCGGACGGCCATGTGTGCTGCGCCCTGTGTCCGATGCTGGAAACCTACGCAAGGAACCAATGCAGGCGGTCTGGCGAGTACCTTCTGGATACCAGAATCACGGGGTTTTATTGCCCTTTAAAATTTGAAAATACGGAGGAAAACTAGAATGAAGCAGTTTAGTGGTTATGAGGCGAAAAAGGCGGCTGTAAGAGAAAACCTGCCTATTGGCGGTTATGTGGCAAAAATCCTTGCAGCAGAAGAGATTACATATTCTTGGGGGTCTATCCTGCTGCTCTCCTTTGACATTGCAGAGGGCCAGTACAAGGACTTTTTTGCCAATGACTACAAAAACCAGGACCGTGAGGACAAAAAGTGGCGCGGCACATACCGGCTTCGCATTCCCAATGATGACGGCAGCGAGCAGGACAGCTGGTCCAAAAGATCGTTCAACAATGCCATGTACTGCATCGAAGATGGGAACCCCGGCTATCACTGGAACTGGGACGAAACCACACTGAAAGGTAAGACCGTAGGCGTCTTGTTCCGCAACAAGGAGTGGGAGAAGGATGGTAAAACCGGCTGGTTTACTGAGTGCTGCGCTTTAGCTTGTGTGGGAGACATCCAAGACGGCAATTTCAAGATGCCAAAAGACAAGCCACTGAAAGCCTCCACGGCGTCCAATTCTGGAACTTTCTATGAAGCCGGTGGAAGTATGCGGCGTCAGAAGATTTTGCAATCATGGCGGACATTCTTGACCGTTGCACAGAAGCGTCTGAACGCACAGACCAAGCGTTTACTAATATGAAAAATCGTTTAGAAGATTTTGATTCGTCTATTGCTGATTTCCAAGTTGCCAGACAGCTTGCAGACGAAATTTATGCCATTAACGATAATGCAAATGGATGGCTCCCCTATTGTAGCCCACCGAACAGCTCCGCACGAGACAATCTCAATCAAGTCCTGTTTGCTATTGGCGCTTGTCTTACTACCGATTTGAATGGTGTTTTGCGAGTGGAGACGTTTTGGGATGGAACCATATCGACAATAGATACGAAAAAGACGGACATGGCTGGCTCAGTTACAGATAATCAAAAAATTAGCGCGATCTCTGTTATTGAACATCAGTTTGCGGAAGGACAAGAAAGCCAGGAGTTGTTTAATGGCACAGCTCAGAACGGCGATCTAATCATTTTCAATGAGCCGATGCACACCCTGTCTGCTTCCGGATTTTCCGTTTTGGAAAGCGGAGCAAACTACGCAAAAATCTCTGCCGGTACAGGGACGCTTACGGGGCTGAAATATATCCACAACAAGCGAAAAATTGCAAAGGTAATCAATGAAAATGTACCTGAAAATGAAAAAGGCAAAGAAAATGCAACCCTTGTTTCTTTGGTGAATTCAGTTGCAGTTGCTGAACGGTTAGCGAGCTTCTATGCATGTAATAAAACACTTCAAGCTTCGTTTCTGACCGAAAAGGAAAAGCCCGGACAAGTTGTAAAGGTCATGGACCCATACGATCACGAAATCGTTTCTGCTTGTATTGAGTCAATGGATGTAAACATGTCCTCAACGCTGAAAGCGAATGCCGAAATGCGAATTGGATTTATTCCGTCGCAAGTTGATGATTTCAAAACATTTGATGAACGCATCGTGCTCACCGGATCAGGGACTTATCAAATTCCTACCGAAACAACTTTAATCCGCTATGTTTTAATAAGCGGAGGCCAAGGTGGACATTGCGGGCAAAAAGGTGGGGATGTTGGCACGTCACCGTCTGTATCCTGGACCAATCCTCCACCATTTGAGAACCAGTTACGCGGCTGCGGACTTGCGAACGGCGGTGCGGGCGGAGACGGCGGTGCTCCGGGCGCGGGTGCCAGAATCCTTGAAGGAACCCTGGATATCTCCGGGATAGACTCTATTGTATACAGCTGCGGCGTAGGTGGCCTGGGTGCTGCCTATGACCCGGATGATCCGGATGGCTCTGCCGGCAGCGATACAGAACTCGGCGCTGCAACCACAGCTGGAGCACAAGCCCCGGAGGCTGGATACACAGATCCCCTCACCGGGGAAAAATACGGAGGAATCGGTGACCAGGGAATCCCCGGAGGCAAGGGCGCGGGGAAGGCGGCCAAAGTCACAACCATCAACAGTGATACTGTCCAGCTCTTTGACCCCGCTGAAAACGTTACCGACGAGGACGGCAAAACTTGGAACGGAGGCTTGACAGAATCCGATACAGATGATCCAGAACGTGTCGCTATGAAGACACGGGAGAATGACGGCGCTTACATTTGGTATAGTCGAGGTTTAGGTGCAGGTGCAGCTGCTGGTAAAAATGGTAACGGCCCCGGGCCCGATGCATCAGTGTCTGTACGCTCGTCATCAATTAAGGCTACTGCTGCATCTGGTGTAAATGGCGCGACACCAACCCTGACGCCCAAAAAGCCTACCCAATATGGAAAAGGCGGCCGTGGCGGTTATGGCGGTGGCGGTGCTAGCTCAGGAGGGCTTGCCGTCGGCTCCACAGATTCCTCGGATTACACGGTATCAATCACCGCTGGAACCGGAGGAATCGGTGGAAATGGCGGTACTGGTGGTCCAGGAGGAGATGGCTGTATCATCCTGTACATCAGCCGACGCGTTCCACAGGAACGCGGGCCGCTGGTGACTTCGGATACGAAGTGGTTTTTGGACAAGTATGGCCGAAGATTTATCACTTGAGGAGGTACAAATGGTAACGATTGAAGAACTCGCTGCAAAAGTTGCTGGACTCGAACAGCAGATGGCAGCAATCACGGTCCCGCCTACCGAGTATTACACCAGTGCATACAGTGGAGAGGAAATTGATGCAGCTGTCAAAAAAGTATCTGAAGGATTGGCTGGCGGCGTGGCCTCCTTCAATGGCCGGACCGGGGCGGTGTTGCCCCAGTCCGGGGACTACAACGCCACACAGATCCCGGTGAGCGGAGAGCCGGA
>ERZ1673747.2772-NODE-2772-length-12555-cov-5.155760_pt1 | contig 12555 bp, 8 predicted proteins | sample MGYA00580220_ERZ1673747 | MGnify/ENA primary metagenome ERZ1673747 (study PRJEB41218, sample SAMN15661769) | gut metagenome | host: Homo sapiens | place: Canada: London | collected 2015-08-20/2019-03-30 | study: EMG produced TPA metagenomics assembly of... | reverse complement strand
ACAGTCACATCCATGTGCACCATGACCCTTTGGGGTTGAGGGATAGTATTTGTGTTTCTACGTGAATCACGCTTGCAGGAAGTAAGCAAATTCAATTTTAATTATTTTAGTTGTAAATAAACCATTGCTTTCCGTGAAAGGGAGCATTGCTAAATATAAAGTATCTGCATGAAAGTAATGAAATTCGGCGGAACATCCGTAGGTTCCGTGAACAGCATTTTAAGCGTAAAGAGAATAGTAGAGTCGGCCGGTGAACCGGTTATTGTAGTCGTTTCCGCATTAGGCGGCATTACCGATAAGTTGATTAACACCTCGAAGATGGCTGCCATAGGCGATGCGGCTTATGAGGGAGAATTCCGTGAGATTGTTTATCGTCATGTAGAGATGATCAAAGAGGTGATCCCGGCGGGTGAAAGACAAGCTTCTTTGCAGCGTCGGGTAGGGGAACTGCTTAATGAGTTGAAAGACATCTTCCAGGGAATTTATCTGATTAAAGACCTTTCTTCGAAAACATCGGATACCATTGTGAGCTATGGTGAACGGCTGTCTTCCATTATTGTGGCTGAGTTGATTGAAGGAGCTCAATGGTTTGATTCGCGTACTTTTATAAAGACGGAACGGAAACATTCCAAACATACTCTCGACACGGAACTGACCCACCGGTTGGTGAAAGAGGCATTCCGGGAGATTCCGAAAGTATCGTTGGTGCCGGGATTCATTTCATCGGATAAGCTGACAGGAGACGTTACGAATCTTGGTCGTGGCGGCTCGGATTATACGGCGGCTGTGATTGCTGCAGCCCTCGATGCTGCCAGCCTGGAGATATGGACTGATGTGGATGGCTTTATGACTGCCGATCCACGGGTTATTTCTACTGCTTATACCATCAACGAACTGAGTTATGTGGAGGCAACCGAACTCTGTAATTTCGGCGCCAAAGTAGTTTATCCGCCTACCATCTATCCGGTTTGCCACAAGAATATACCTATATTAATAAAGAATACTTTCAATCCGGAAGGTACGGGAACGGTGATCAAGCAAGAAGTGTCCGATCCGCGTACGAAAGCCATTAAAGGTATCTCTTCCATCAATGACACCAGCCTGATTACCGTTCAGGGGCTTGGAATGGTGGGGGTGATCGGTGTGAACTACCGCATCTTCAAAGCTTTGGCAAAGAATGGTATCAGTGTATTTCTTGTGTCGCAGGCTTCTTCGGAAAACAGTACTTCTATCGGTGTGCGTAATGCCGACGCCGACTTGGCTTGCGAGGTGCTGAACGAGGAGTTTGTGAAAGAGATAGAGATGGGTGAGATTTCTCCTATTCAAGCGGAGAAGAACTTGGCTACCGTAGCCATTGTCGGTGAGAATATGAAGCATACCCCGGGAATAGCCGGTAAACTGTTCGGTACGTTAGGGCGTAACGGTATAAATGTAATAGCTTGTGCACAGGGAGCATCGGAAACGAATATTTCGTTTGTTGTCGATTCCAAATCACTGCGCAAGTCGTTGAACGTTATTCACGATTCCTTCTTCCTGTCGGAGTATCAAGTATTGAATCTTTTTATTTGCGGTATCGGTACGGTAGGAGGTAGCCTGATCGAACAGATTCGTTGTCAGCAAGAGAAACTGAAAGTGGAAAACGGATTGAAACTTCATGTGGTGGGTATTGCCGATGCTACGAAAGCCATGTTCAGCCGTGACGGTTTCGACTTGGCAAACTACCGTCAGGAACTGGAAGAAAAAGGAACAGAGAGTACTCTCGAATCATTGCGTGACGAGATTATCGGCATGAATATCTTTAATTCCGTTTTTGTGGATTGTACGGCGAGCGAGGGGGTGGCTTCTCTTTATAAAGATCTGTTGCTGCACAATGTGTCCGTGGTGGCTGCCAATAAGATAGCCGCCTCTTCCAAGTATGAAAATTATCGTGAACTGAAGCAGATAGCCCGTCAACGGGGTGTAAAATACTTGTTTGAAACGAATGTGGGAGCGGGACTTCCTATTATCAATACCATAAATGATTTGATTCATAGTGGTGATAAGATTCTGAAAATAGAGGCTGTCTTAAGCGGTACATTGAATTATATCTTCAACAAAATCAGTGCCGATATTCCGTTTAGCCGCACGATAAAGATGGCGCAGGAGGAACGGTATTCCGAGCCTGATCCGCGTATCGACCTGAGCGGGAAAGATGTAATCCGTAAACTTGTTATTCTGGCACGTGAAGCGGGATATACTTTGGAGCAGGAAGATGTGGAAAAGAATCTTTTTGTGCCGAATGACTTCTTTGAGGGCTCGCTGGATGATTTTTGGAAACGCGTACCGAGTCTGGATGCGGACTTCGAAGCCCGTCGGCAGATATTGGAAAAGGAGAATAAGCATTGGCGTTTTGTTGCCAAACTGGAAAACGGGAAAGCCTCTGTCGGCCTGCAGGAGGTAGGGGCCAATCATCCGTTCTACGGTTTGGAGGGAAGTAATAATATTATCCTTTTGACAACAGAACGTTACAAAGAATATCCGATGATGATTCAGGGATACGGTGCCGGAGCGGGTGTAACTGCTGCCGGGGTCTTTGCGGACATAATGAGTATAGCAAACGTTTGATTTAGTTGAAAGTTGAGAGTTGAAAGTTGAAAGTTGCTGCGCAGTGGTGGCTATACTTGCTCTTTCTGGTTTTAGCTTATAACTCTCAACTTTCAACTCTCAACTAAATAAAGCTTTCAACTGAATAGAACTTTCAACTCTCAACTTTCAACTATTATGAAGCATATTATTATATTAGGTGATGGAATGGCCGATTGGCCGGTAAAATCATTGGGGGACAAGACGCTCCTGCAATATGCGAAAACGCCTTATATGGATAAATTGGCCCGCATGGGGCGTAATGGCAGGCTGAAGACAGTTGCTGTTGGTTTTCATCCCGGTAGTGAGGTGGCAAACATGTCAGTACTCGGATACGATCTTCCGAAAGTGTACGAAGGGCGTGGCCCGCTCGAAGCGGCAAGCATCGGGGTAGACTTGCAACCGGGAGAGATGGCGATGCGTTGCAATATTATTTGTATGGAGGGAGATCATATAAAGAATCATTCTGCCGGGCATATTTCAACTGAAGAGGCTGATGTCCTGATTCAATATTTGCAGGAGCATTTGGGCTCTGACCGGGTACGTTTCCACACCGGTGTTCAATACCGGCATCTGCTGGTTATCAAAGGAGGAAACAAGCAATTGGATTGCACTCCTCCCCATGATGTCCCATTGAAACCTTTCCGGCCGTTGATGGTAAAACCGTTGGTTCCGGAGGCAGAAGAGACGGCTGCTCTTATCAATGACCTGATTTTAAGATCACAGGATTTACTGAAGAATCATCCGTTGAACTTGAAGCGTATAGCCGAAGGTAAGGACCCCGCCAATAGCATCTGGCCTTGGAGTCCGGGATATCGTCCGCAGATGGAAACCTTTTCCGATACTTTCCCGCAAGTAAAAAAGGGGGCTGTTATCTCTGCCGTCGATCTGATAAACGGTATCGGTTACTATGCCGGGTTGCGCCGGATTGCAGTAGAGGGGGCGACAGGGCTATATGATACCAATTATGAAAATAAAGTGGCTGCCGCATTGGAAGCATTGAAAACCGATGATTTTGTTTATCTGCATATCGAAGCGAGCGATGAGGCCGGACACGAAGGAGATATCCCTTTGAAACTTCTTACGATAGAGAATCTGGATAAACGTGCCGTAGGGCCGATTTATGAGGCGGTAAAGGACTGGGACGAACCGGTAGCCATTGCCGTGCTTCCCGACCATCCTACTCCTTGTGAACTTCGTACACATACCAATGAACCGATTCCGTTTCTTATCTGGTATCCGGGCATCGAACCGGACGAGGTGCAGACGTATGATGAGGTAGCCGCTTGCAATGGCGTCTACGGGCTGATGAAAGAAGATGAATTCATAAAGACATTTATGAATGAGTAACGTGCCGATGCGATACTTTGCCGAATGTACGGGTGTATCCGTTGGTAAATAAGAGGATTAATCAATTAATTAAAAGGAGTGCCCTGCTGATTCATGTATTGGCATTTGAGCACATTGTTTAAATTATGAAATATTACAGCACTAACCGTCAGGCACCTGTCGCTACACTTGAAGAAGCCGTAGTGAAGGGCCTTGCTGCCGATAAGGGGCTTTTTATGCCCGAAACGATCAAACCGTTGCCACAGGAATTTTATGATACGATCGAAACGCTTTCTTTCCAGGAGATTGCTTATCGTGTGGCTGATGCTTTCTTTGGTGAAGATGTCCCGGCAGAAACCTTGAAACAGATTGTTTACGATACGTTGAATTTTGATGTGCCATTGGTGCATGTGAAAGATTGCATTTACTCTCTTGAACTGTTTCATGGCCCTACACTCGCGTTTAAGGATGTAGGCGGCCGTTTTATGGCACGTCTGTTGGGTTACTTTATCCGTAAGGAGGGCAAGCGGCAGGTAAATGTGCTTGTGGCCACTTCCGGCGATACCGGTAGTGCCGTAGCGAATGGTTTTCTCGGTGTAGAGGGAATTCATGTGTATGTACTTTACCCCAAAGGCAAGGTGAGCGAAATACAGGAAAAGCAATTTACTACGTTGGGACAGAATATCACCGCTCTTGAAGTAGAGGGTACTTTTGATGATTGCCAGGCGCTTGTGAAATCTGCTTTTATGGACAAAGATTTGAATGAACACCTGCAACTTACCAGTGCCAATTCCATTAATGTAGCCCGTTTCCTGCCACAGGCATTTTATTACTTCTATGCTTATGCCCAGTTGAAGAAGGCCGGAAAAGCGGACAATGCCGTTATTTGTGTTCCCAGTGGAAACTTCGGTAATATCACTGCCGGGCTGTTCGGCAAGAAGATGGGATTGCCCGTAAAGCGTTTTATCGCTGCCAATAATAAGAACGATATCTTTTATCAGTATTTGCAGACCGGACAGTATAGCCCGCGCCCGTCCGTTGCTACGATTGCCAATGCCATGGATGTGGGCGATCCGAGTAACTTTGCCCGTGTGCTCGATCTTTATGGAGCTTCGCATGCTGCTATCTCGGCCGGGATAACAGGAGCTGCTTATACCGACGAACAGATACGCGAAACGGTGAAGAAGACCTACGAAGATACGCATTACCTGCTCGATCCGCATGGCGCTTGCGGTTATCGGGCACTTGAAGAGGGATTGCAGCCCGGAGAAACCGGTGTATTTCTTGAAACAGCTCATCCGGCCAAGTTCCTCGATACGGTAGAAGGTATTATTGGCGATAAAGTAGAGATTCCTGCAAAATTGCAGGCATTTATGAAAGGCGAAAAAAAGAGTCTGCCGATGACAAAAGAGTTTGCGGATTTTAAGAAATACCTGCTTTCTCTTTGATATCCGGTACCGGAATTATCTCTCAAAGATGTAGTATTTTTCCTCAGAAAGTGCTACATCTTTTTTTATTTTGTAAAACTGCTGTTATTCCGTTTGTTTTTACCCCTTTCATCCTCTTCACTTTTTTGGAAGAATCCCTTTATTCATGGGCGATACAGGGTGAAGTTCCATTGGGAAAAAACAATCGGAAGGTTGATAATCGTAAGCAGGATGCCTATGTTCCTGCAAGACCGTTCATACCGTTCATATGCACCGTGCTTGGCACACCCAAGCACCGTTCTTAGGGGGATTTAGGACGGTTCATAAAAAACGGATATGTCCCTGTTGAAGCTCTTTCTTATTTTGGAATTCAGAAATTAATAAATACGAGGTATTTGCCTGTGGCATGAATGCAGAATTCCTCTCCTGTTGCCTCGTTTAACGTTCCTTGCCACCAATTGTTGAAATCGCTTAGCGGATAGGCCAATCCTTCCCCTTGTAATCCGGTAGCGCCGAAGTTGAAAATGGAAACTTGTTGTCCGGGGTGGGCGTCGAATCTTTGTGTATCACAAGATGGGATGAATACGCCGTAATCCGTTATCATTCGTACTTGCAGTCCTTCCTGCATGTAATCCATCAGCAGGCTGATATTCCCCAATGTATGATCTTCCCGTTTGCCTGTGCCGCCGATGATGGCTATTTGCCGTTTTCCCTGCGCTTTCAGAAAGCGGATGGCTTTGGTCTGGTCGTTCGTTTCCTGGTCTTTTATCTGATGAAAGATTGTCGCAAGCTTTTCCCGGTTTTCGGATGAGAGCGAATCACCGTCTCCGATGATTGCATCCGGGAGAAAGCCGTGACGGATGTATTCATCGGCTGCACCGTCACAGCATACTACGTAGGGAGCTTGCCGCAATACGTTCAGAGGATAGGGATGCGAGGGATAGTCGCCATTACCAAGAATTACTGCTTCTGTTGTCATATTCATTGATTGGTTGCGGAAATACCGGATGCACATTTAACATGGCTCTGTCGGCGATGATTGTCCGTGCATCATTTTTTTCCATTTCAAGTAGCCAAAGATAGCTATAATCGAATAAAGTCCGTAAAGTCCGGAAGTGAAATACAATTCCTTATAGATATAGAGTCCGCAGCAAACGATATCTACCAGTATCCATGCCCACCACTGTTCTACATATTTACGGGCGAGCATCCACATGCCGACAATGCTCAATGCTGTGGTGAAAGAGTCGAGCCAGGGAACAGTGCTGTCGGTAAAGTTTATCAGTATCCAGACAATGCCCAAAAGGGCGATTATGAATACGGCTGTTAATGGCGGAAGATATTTCAATGGGATACGGGTGATCGGCAATTCTGCTTTTTCCTGTTTCTTGCTGCCGTATTTCCAGATTATCCACCCGTAGACGGCTGCCAGCAGGTAGTAGATGTTGATGCCGAAATCGGCATATAATCCGGCTTTATAATATACAAAGATATAGATGGCAGGCATAATGATGCCCGCTATCCATAAATAAATACTTGCCCGGTATTCCAACCACAGATAGAGCAGTCCGATAATGGTACCGATGATTTCAAGATAATTCATTGCCATACCGGGAGGTTTTAGAATCTGACGGTTATGTGCGCCAATACATTGGTTCCCGCCATTGGATAGAAACGAGGGTCGTAAGAGATGACCGCTTTCTGATTCTTGTCGCCTCCTTCGTAGACGGCGGCATTTTGCGAATAACCGTTCGTCTCATATCGGGTGTTGAAGAGGTTATAGATTGTGGCACCTACGGTGATCTGTTTCACGGATGGCAGTTTAAAGCTATACGCCAGACTGAGATGGTTTACAAAATAGGGATCGAGAGAATTCTCGTCTATACCGAAGTTATCGAGATACTGGCGGCTGACATACTGTGATTGCAAAGATGCATCAAAGCCTTTGTAGTTGAAACTGATCAGGCTGTTCCCCATGAACGACGGGGAAAAGGAGATCGGAGTGTCGCCGGCATAGATGGCCGTTTGTGTATAGAGTTCTTTCCAGTTCTGGTTATAGTCGCTCATATAGCCGGTATAATTCTTGATCCGGTTCTTGCTCCATGTTCCGTTGAGATCCCAGCGTAACCAGTCTGTGATGCGGGCGCCCAAAGAGAGTTCTATACCCATACGGTAACTGTCTTTTACGTTTTCCGCCATTGCCTCTCCGATGTCGTTTACTTTTCCGTTCAGCACCAGTTGGTCGGTATAATCCATATAATAGAGATTTACGCCGGCAGTGAAACGGCTGTTGCGGAAAGTATATCCCAGTTCGTAATCCAGCATTTTCTCCGGACGGGGAAGCTCGTCGAAGAGCCCGTCGGTATAGTTGTTGCGGGTAGGTTCTTTCTGCGCGACCGCAAAGGAAGCATAGGCGCTGTGATTCGGGTTGAATTGCCAGAACAAACCGGCTTTTGGGTTGAAGAAACTGAAGTCTTCGTTTACGTTCAGGCGTTGCAGGTGTCCCGGATCGGCCGTCCAATCCCATTTGTCATTGTCTCCTTCTATCTTGTAACTGATGTACCGGTATTGCAGGTCGGCATAGGCATGCAGCCCTTTTGTAATTTGGTAATTGGCTTTTGCATAGATGTTTCCGTCTGTTTTGCTGCCATTGTTACGATAGTATTCGTGGTCCGGATTCAATGGTTCCGTGTAGTTCTTCACCCATATTACCTTACCGTAGTGGTCATTACTGTAATGATTCAATCCTCCTCCTAAAGAAGCGCTTAATTTTTCATCTTTATAATCGACCGAGAATACTCCGCCGCCGAAACCACTGTCCACCAGTTTCTGACGTACCAGATTGGTTTTGGTTTGGGCTTCTGTATTTTCCGGAAGATAGAAAGGCTTTAATCCATACTCTTCCAGTGTACGTCCGTTTTTGTATTCTTGATAATATCCGAATCCGTCGGTGTAGTGCAAAGCGATGTTCAGATGCCATTCCGGTGAAAACAAGTGGTTGAATATCAATTGATAATTCGTCTGCTCGTAATTGTCAGTCTGGTCGTCATAAAAGCCGATAATGTTTCCTTTGTTCAGGTTATCGTCTTTGATGGCTCCATTCGGATTATACGTCCGGTCTGTTTCCAGTTGTTCCCGGCTGATACCGTCCCAGGCATGATAGGTTTTCTCTTTGCCACCGAAAGCGATCAATTTCAGTGTGGTGTTTTCACCGTAATATCCTCCTTGCAGGAAGTAGGATTTTAAGTCGGATGTGGCGCGGTCGCGGTATCCGTCGCTTTGGATATTCGATATGCGGGCATCGAAAGCCCAATGATTGCCCAACAATCCCGAACCGACACGCACGGTCTCTTTATGTGTATTGAATGAACCGTAAGAACCGGAAACTTCGGCATAAGCTTTGGAGGGGATACCGGCTGTACGCAGATTGATGCTGGCGCCGAAAGCTCCTGCACCGTTGGTTGAAGTTCCTGCTCCACGTTGTATTTGCATGTCTTCGAGTGAAGAAGCCAAGTCCGGTGTGTTTACCCAAAAAATGGAATGACTCTCGGCATCATTCATCGGGATCCCGTTGGCGGTAATGTTGATGCGTGTGGCATCTGTTCCGCGTACACGGATGCTGGTATAGCCTACTCCGCTACCGGCGTCTGATGTGGTGAGTACCGAGGGGGTAGCCGTCAGTAGAAACGGAAGGTCGAGTCCGAAGTTCTGTTTCTGAATCTCTTTTTTGGAAATGTTGCTGTATGCCACCGGAGTTTTAGAAGTGGCACGGGTGGATACTACCTGCACCTCTTGCAGGTTGACTACTCTCAAACTGTCTTTGGCACTGGTCTGTGCAAAGGCATTTGCGCTGGCTGCCAACAGGAAGACGGCAGCCGATAAATTCTTTTTCATTTTGCAGTTTATTCGTTCTCTACGCCGGCATTACCCGGTTCAGGTATTATGGGTATGTTCTCAGCCCGTCATGTTAAGGCACCCCCTATCTCGTGAAATCGCCGGCAAAATTAGTGCTTTCGGACGAAGAAAGCAAAAAAACTTTTATATTTGCTTGGAACAAAGTAACTTTGCAACTTGTTAAGATTGAATTAAAATCACGATTTATTTACTTAAAATAATAAACTAAATTATGCTACTATTACAAGTTACTCAGGCTGTTGCCGACTCTTTACAGGTTGCAGCCGACAATTTGGATCAGGCTATTGCGAATGCGGATGGCCTTGATAAGTTGTCTCTTATCACCCAGCAATTGCTCGATGCCGGTGTGCATGCCGGTGCAAGTATCTTAAAGGCGATACTTGTTTTCATAGTAGGTCGTTTCCTTGTTTCGATGTTGAACAAGCTGACCGCCCGGATGATGGATAAGCGACATGTGGATATAAGTATCAAGACATTTGTCAAAAGCCTTGTCAATATTCTGCTGACAGTTCTTCTGATTATTTCGGTTGTCGGTGCATTGGGAGTAGAGACTACTTCATTTGCTGCATTGTTGGCATCTGCCGGTGTGGCCATCGGTATGGCTTTGTCGGGTAATCTTCAGAACTTTGCAGGAGGGTTGGTCATCTTGTTGTTTAAACCCTATAAGGTGGGCGATTGGATTGAAAGCCAGAGTTTCTCGGGTACTGTGAGGGAGATACAAATATTCCATACTATTCTGACTACAGGAGATAACAAACTGGTTTATGTACCGAACGGTTCATTGAGCAGTGGTGTGGTGACGAATTATAATACGCAGGAAACCCGCCGTGTGGAATGGGTATTCGGTGTGGATTACGGTGAGGATTATGACAAAGTGGAACGTGTGATACGTGAAGTCTTGGCAGCCGATAGCCGGGTATTGAATACTCCGGAGCCTTTTATTGCCCTTCATGCATTGGATGCAAGCAGTGTGAACGTGATTGTTCGCGTATGGGTAAAGACCGGGGATTACTGGGGTGTTTATTTTGATACGAATAAGGCTATTTATAATACTTTCAACGAAAAAGGTATCAACTTCCCGTTCCCGCAACTTACGGTTCATCAGGGAAATTAAATTTGTTGTATATATAAAAGACGGAGCCACGGCAGGTGCTATAACCTCCGTGGCTCCATCTTTTTGAAAATAAATAAGGGGGGAGCCCTTCTTTATGACAACTTATATTTTCTGTTTTAGGACGTTAACACACGCCGAACTCTTCTTCTATCTCTTCTGTTGCATCTGTTATGCCCAGAAGTTGGTTCATCTTTTTTCTTTTTTCCAAGTCTGTAAAATAAGTCTCCACCACTTTGTAAAGGTCGAAACAAGAGGTAGACCCGGCTGCCATATCAAGAGACTCTACCATCTTTTCTACTGCTTGATGGATTTTAGCTTTATCAATCAGATGCAGCTCATTACTGTGAATTAGATATTTTTCCATAACCTCAATGTTTTTATTGTTTATGCTATTATAACATGTCGGGTATGGAGAAAGTTCAGTTTCCGGAGCTTTTGGGTATATGCGGACTTTTTGTAAAATCATTTATGACTTCGTAACGATCGGTTTACTTATTGAATCATTACAAGGTAAAGTCTCTCTTTAAACAAAGTTATCAACAGGTTAATTTATTGATATTCTGTCTGTTTATTGGTTTTCTTGTTTGTTATTCACAACCCTGTTAACTGGGTTGTGAATAACAAGGATGAGTTGTTGATCTTTTATCTTTTGTGTATCTCAAATAGCATATACATATCAGGAGTGATACGATTGTTGAGAGCGGGGGTGCAAATCCCATGATAAACAGTGAGGAACTGTCTATTTGGCTGAACCAGTATGAAAGCGGAATACGAAACAAGAAAGTCGCTATCAAACTGTGTATCATTGGAAACAGTGAGTTGCCTTGCCCGCTGAAATAAGAATTGATACAGAACACAAAGCTGACGATGACACAGTCGATGCTGTATCCTTTCAAATATTCTGCTGCCATCGATATTACCGCAGGGTCTTTGGAGAAAAAGGCCGTAAGTGTTTCCGGCAAGAATTGCGAGTACAGGCAGACCGTAACTCCGAAAATGAGAGCGAGCCCGATGCCGGAAAGAAGGCATTGGTTCATTCTCCGTATGAGTCCGGCACCATAATTTTGTGCCGTCATTGTGGCTACGGCAGAGGATATGGCCATTGGGGGCAACATGGCAAAAACAATAATTTTCTCGACAACACCCAAAGAAGCTGATGCGATGACTCCCATCTGGTTCACAATAACAGTGATTATCAGAAAGGAGATATTGATCAGTGCATCTTGTAATGCAATAGGGGCACCTAACGCCAGGATTCGTTTGGATAGGACACCGTTCAATCGGATGTCGCGGCGTGTAAATTCGAAATGGAAACCTTTCCGGTGAAGGAAACAGAGTGCGGTGGCAAAACTGACCCCTTGTGCCGTCACGGTGGCAATTGCTGCTCCGGTGGCTCCGAGATGGAAATACCCGACTAATATAAAATCGAGAACGATGTTGATGATACATGCTAACGCTATGAAGTAAAGGGGCGTTTTTGAATCGCCCAATCCACGCAGGATACCGCATACCACATTGTATCCTATAATGAACAGTATTCCGGTGGAGCACACTAAGATATAACTTTTAGTGTCGGACATCGCTTCTGTCGGGGTATGCATCCATTCCGCTATCTGACTGTGAAGAAGTATCATGAGCAGGGTCAGTATGATACCGGTAATTGAAAACAGCCAGATGGAGGATCCGATGGTTGAAGCCACTTTCCGGTTATCTTTGGCACCGGTTGCTATGGCAATCAGTACGGTAGTACCTGTTGTGATGCCGAGGATGATACCTGTAATGGTTTGCATCACCTGGCTGCCGATCGCTACGGCTGCTACTCCTGCCGAATCGTCATATTGTCCTACAACAAAAAGGTCTGCTCCTCCATAGAGTGCCTGGAGGATATTGGCTACTAAGAAAGGTACTGCAAATTGGAGCAATACCTTTGGAACGCTTCCTTGTGTCAGATTTAACTCTTTCATCAATCTTACTCTTTCTTATGTGTGAATTGTCTATACCAAACTATGATCTCTTCCCGTGTCCGTATCCATCTGTCGTGTGTCCACAACCAGTAGGAGGGAGCTTTATTGATAGTACATTCCAATTTGCGCATGAATAAGTCGGTGACTTCATAATCGGCATGCTGTTGTATATCATTTACCATAC
>ERZ1673747.2739-NODE-2739-length-12719-cov-4.419615_pt1 | contig 12719 bp, 9 predicted proteins | sample MGYA00580220_ERZ1673747 | MGnify/ENA primary metagenome ERZ1673747 (study PRJEB41218, sample SAMN15661769) | gut metagenome | host: Homo sapiens | place: Canada: London | collected 2015-08-20/2019-03-30 | study: EMG produced TPA metagenomics assembly of... | reverse complement strand
ACTCTCTGGTTACTCAGCAGCCTCTGGGTGGTAAAGCTCAGTTCGGCGGTCAGCGTTTCGGTGAGATGGAGGTTTGGGCACTGGAGGCTTACGGTGCAGCTTATACCCTGCAGGAAATCCTGACGGTTAAGTCGGACGATGTCATCGGACGTGTAAAGACCTTCGAGGCAATCGTAAAAGGCAAAAACGTGCCGAAGCCGGGCATCCCAGAGTCCTTCAAGGTACTCATCAAAGAGCTGCAGTCGCTGTCGCTGGATGTCAAGGTGCTGGATAAGAACAACGAGGAGATCGACCTCAAGCAGGATTTGGATGACGATGTTGGCTTCAACGGCGGCGAACGCTACCAGGAGGAGGACGATGGTACCACCTTCCAGAGCGAAAATGTTGCAGTTGACTCCGAATTTGAGGACAGCTTTGCTGTGGAACATCCAGATCTTCCAGAGGAAGATGATTTCGGCGGACTGCTGGATGAATTCTCTGACTTTGGTCTTGATGATAACGAAGATAATATGTAATAAAGGAAGAAGGGGTCGTATCAATGGAATTTAATGTGTTCGAGTCTATTAAAATCGGCTTGGCTTCTCCGGAAAAAATCAGGGAATGGTCCTATGGCGAGGTAAAAAAACCGGAAACCATCAACTACCGCACCCTGAAGCCAGAACGCGATGGTCTGTTCTGCGAGCGTATCTTTGGTCCTACCAAGGACTGGGAGTGTTACTGCGGCAAGTATAAACGCCTGCGCTATAAAGGCAAGATCTGTGAGCGCTGCGGAGTTGAGGTCACCAAATCCAAGGTCCGCCGCGAAAGAATGGGTCACATCGAGCTGGCAGCTCCGGTTTCCCACATCTGGTACTTTAAGGGTACCTCCTCCAGAATGGGTCTGCTGCTGAATATGTCGCCCAGACTTCTGGAAAAGGTGCTGTACTTTGCTTCTTATATCGTAACCGATCCGGGAACCACCAATCTGAAAAAATACACCCTTCTTTCCGAGAAGGAATACCGCGATATGCGCGAGGCATATGAGGACGAGTTTGAAGCAGCAATGGGTGCAGAAGCCATCAAAAAGCTGCTGGAGGACCTCGACCTCGAACAGCTCTCCAGAGAGCTGAAGGACGAGCTGGAAACCCTTCCGGTTGGTCAGAAGAGAGCCAGAATCCTCAAAAGACTGGAGGTCGTTGAAGCGTTCCGCCTCAGCGGCAACCAGCCTTCTTGGATGATCATGGACGTTGTTCCGGTCATCCCGCCGGACATCCGTCCGATGGTACAGCTGGACGGCGGCAGATTTGCCACCAGCGACCTGAATGATCTGTACAGAAGGGTCATCAACCGCAACAACCGTCTGAAAAAGCTGATCGAGCTGGGCGCACCGGACATCATCGTGCGCAACGAGAAGAGAATGCTGCAGGAGTCGGTTGACGCGCTGATTGACAACGGACGTCACGGCAGACCGGTAACCGGTCCAAACAACCGTCCGCTCAAGTCCCTGTCCGATATGCTTAAAGGTAAACAGGGTCGTTTCCGTCAGAACCTGCTGGGTAAACGTGTAGACTACTCTGGTCGTTCGGTAATCGTTGTCGGACCGGACCTGAAGATGTACCAGTGCGGTCTGCCAAAGGAGATGGCGCTCGAGCTGTTCAAACCATTCGTTATGAAACGTCTAGTTGACCAGGAGATTGCCACCAACATCAAAAATGCCCGCAAGATGGTGGACAGAGCTTCGATGAAAGAAGTTTGGGATGCACTGGAAGTTGTCATCAAGAACCATCCGGTTCTGCTCAACCGTGCGCCTACCCTGCACCGTCTGGGTATCCAGGCGTTTGAGCCGATCCTGGTTGAGGGTCGTGCAATCCGTCTGCACCCACTGGTATGTACCGCCTTCAACGCCGACTTCGACGGCGACCAGATGGCGATTCACCTCCCGCTGTCCGCAGAAGCGCAGGCAGAAGCGCGCTTTTTGATGCTGGCAGCAGGCAACCTGCTCAAACCGTCGGATGGTCGTCCTGTTACCATCCCAACACAGGATATGATCCTCGGTTCCTACTACCTGACCATGGTACGCGATGACGAGCCGGGCGCAGGAAAAGTATTCCGCAACTTCGATGAAGCCAAGATGGCATATGACACCGGCGTCGTTGGACTGCATGCACCGATTAAGGTCCGCGTATCCAAGGAAATCGAGGGCAAGACCATCAGCCGCATCATCGATGCTACCGTCGGACGCATCATCTTCAACGACCCGATTCCACAGGATTTGGGCTTTGTAGACAGAACCGATTCGGAAAAGCAGTTTGACCTTGAGGTCACCTTCCTGGTACGTAAAAAACAGCTCGGTCAAATCATTGATAAGTGCATCCGCTCCTGCGGTACTGTGCGCACCTCCGAGATTCTGGACCGCATCAAAAACCAGGGCTTTAAATATTCCACCAAGAGCGGCTTGACCGTCGCTGTCCGCGATGCACTGATTCCTGAGAACAAACAGGAGCTGATTGCACAGGCGGATGAAAAGGTTGCACAGATTAAACGTCAGTACGACCGTGGTCTGATTTCGGATGATGTACGTTACGACCGTGTTATCAAGGTTTGGAACGACACCACCGAGATGGTTAAGAAGGAACTGAGCACCACATTCGGTGAGCGCAACCCAATCTATATGTTTGCAGATTCCGGTGCGCGAGGCTCTATGGAGCAGATCCGTCAGCTGGCAGGTATGCGAGGACTGATTGCAAATACCTCCGGTAAAGCCATCGAAATCCCAATCAAATCCAACTACCGTGAAGGTCTGAACATCTTGGAGTACTTCCAATCCTCCCGAGGCGCTCGTAAAGGTCTGGCAGATACCGCGCTGCGTACTGCGGACTCCGGTTACCTGACCCGCCGTCTGGTAGACGTTTCGCAGGATGTTATCGTCCGCAGCGACGACTGCGGCACCCATGAGGGTATCGTAGTTTATGACATCACCGACAGCGGACGTGTCATCGAAAGCCTGGCGGAGCGTCTGACCGGACGTTACCTGGCAGACGATGTCGTTCATCCAGAGACCGGCGAGGTTCTGGCAACCCGCGAAAAGATGATCGACGAAAAGACTGCACAGAAGATCGTAGATGCAGGCATCACACAGGTTAAGATTCGCTCCATCCTCAACTGTCAGGCGAAGAAGGGTGTCTGCGCGAAGTGCTACGGCGCCAACCTTGCAAACGGTCAGCCGGTCGGCATCGGTGAGGCAGTCGGCGTTATCTCCGCACAGTCCATCGGTGAGCCTGGTACCCAGCTGACCATGCGTACCTTCCATACCGGCGGTGTCGCATCGGCAAGCGATATTACACAGGGTCTTCCAAGGGTCGAGGAGCTGTTTGAGGCAAGAAAACCGAAGAATGCGGCAATCATCAGCCACGTTTCCGGTGTTGCCAACTTCCGTCTTGACCACAAGGGCGCTAATACCGTCAACGTCACCAGCGAAGACGGAGAGGTATTCACCAAGATCGTACCATTCGACTACAAGATTATTGTTCAGGAAGGTCAGTATGTCGAAAAAGGTCAGCTGATTACCGAGGGTTCTGTTGAGCCGGGTGAGGTTCTTGCAGTCAGCGGTGAGCTGGCAGTGCAGGATTACCTCATCAAAGAGGTACAGCGCGTATACCGTACACAGGGTGTAGATATCAACGATAAGCACATCGAGGTCATCGTTCGTCAGATGATGCGCAAGGTCCGCATCGACGACGGCGGCGATACCAAGCTGATTACCGGCTCGCTGATTGACAAATCCGAGCTGCGTGAAGCAAATGAAGAGCTGCTGGCTCTGGAGGCACAGGATGGAATCCATCGCAAACCTGCCACCTCCCATGCAGTTCTCATGGGTATCACCAAGGCTTCTCTGGCAACCGACTCCTTCATGTCGGCGGCTTCCTTCCAGGAGACCACCCGTGTCCTCACCGAGGCGGCAATCAAAGGAAAGGTCGACCCGCTCAGCGGCTTGAAAGAGAACGTTATCATCGGTAAGCTCATCCCAGCCGGAACCGGTATCATCGAGTATATCGAGCCGGAGAAGGAAGAGGAACCGGAAGAATCGATTGTGGAAGCAGAGGGCAGCGATGCCATCGTAGAAGCTCCTGAAGAACCGCAGGAGGAAGCGGCAGCTTTCTAAAATCAGATAAAATTTTTTAAAAGCACATCGGAAGATTCCGGTGTGCTTTTTTTGATCGAAAACAAAAGAATCATTTCACAAAAGCAGTTGTCTAAATTTGGCCATTTGTCGAATTGATAAATAGCTGCAATATGCTACAATAATAGCAACACTCGGAATCAACTTCAAAGGAGGAACGACCATGAAAAAAAGGATATGTGCATGTTTGCTTGCAGCTGTTATGACAGCAATTTTAAGTATCAGCAGCTTTGCTACCCCAATCGACATAGGACCTAGGATGAGCCTTTCTTCCACCGTGCAGGAAAAGAAGGGGATAAAGGGTAAAAACCTGACTGCCAAGCAGCTTGAGGAATTGAAGAAGGAGGAGAGTACCCTTTTCGATTACCCGGAGGTGAGCACTTCCTATATTGATAAAAAGAAGATGGTGCTTGAGTTGGATGTAGTGGGACAGGCATCGGCAAAACTGAAGAAAAAGCTGCAAGGTATTCAGAACAAGTACGGTGTCGATTCCAAAATCACCATCGTCGAGGAGTATGAGTGGGTCGATTTGCCGCTGGCAGAGGAGCCGACAGAACCCTCTGCTCAGGACCCGGAGCAGATAAAAAAACAGGAAGAACTGAAAAAGTGGTATCAAGGGTTGACCGAAGAGCAACTCTCATTTGTCCGCTCAGCCATTCAGGAGGAAGAATATAAGCGTTTAGGACTTGAGGAAGAGAATCGGGCAAACGAGGTGGACAAGCTTACCGCATATTTGAAAAAGAATCTTTCCAAGACACAGTATACCTATATTTCTGATGAATACACTTCGGTTCGAATTGGAATCCCAAGCAACAAGTACAGAGAGACAATCGAGTCCCTGTATCGAAAGTACAGCAAAACAAATCCGAACAGCGTAACCGTTTTCTACGAACTTTGTCCGCTTTCTTTAAAGGAGCTGGAAAAGGCAATGGAAGAGCTGCAAAAGGACAGTCAACTGAAAAAGATGATGGAAAATAATCTCGGTGCTCTGTTTATCAATCAAAGCTGGATTGATTTGTACTGGACAAACGGTGTTCCAAAAGGCTTTGAGGAGTGGCTGTCCAACAGCCAATATCAAAAGCTGATTTATGTTCGGGAAAACCAGAAACCGCTGCTGTTAGATTCGCCTGGTCTGTAAGGATTCGGTAACAACTGCAAATGAAAGAAAAAGAGGGCAATTTGCCCTCTTTTTTTCTGCACAGGAATAAAATGCCTGTCAAGGGAGCATCCTGTAACCAGGAATGTTTCGCTTTGTATAAGGAGAAGGGCATAAAAGAGCGGAAAATTGGCGTAAATGTCGATAGAAAATTTGTTGACAGAATGCGGCTGGAATGATAAAATATTTAATTGGTAGGGCTTGCGCAGGGATAAACCTGCACACCAAAAAACAGCCGGTCCTATTAAAAAACAAATCTTTCGATACTTTAGTAAGGAGGTGCAATATGCCAACCTTTAACCAGTTAGTTCGTAAAGGCAGAGAGTCTGTAGAGAAAAAGTCCACAGCGCCAGCTCTTCTGAAAGGATGGAACTCCCTGAAGAGAGAAGCAATCGACCAGAATTCTCCACAGAAACGTGGTGTATGTACTGCAATCAGAACCCAGACACCAAAGAAACCAAACTCCGCGCTGCGTAAAGTAGCAAGAGTACGTCTTTCCAACGGAATCGAAGCAACCGCTTACATTCCAGGTATCGGTCACAACCTTCAGGAGCACTCTGTTGTTCTGATCCGTGGCGGCCGTGTAAAGGACCTCCCTGGTGTTCGTTACCACATCATCCGCGGTACACTCGATACACAGGGTGTAGCCAACAGAATGCAGAGCCGTTCCAAGTACGGCGCAAAACGTCCAAAGAAGAAGTAATAAAACTCCATTTTCATTCGACAATAACCGCTCATGTGGGCTTTTATATAGCTGAAAGCAGGGAGCACCTGCGATTGGCGTCATAGAAGACTTCACATTGGCAAACGGGAGTTTTGTCACTTTCGAGTACCGATGAATTCAGACTGTGAAGGAGGGAAGCGAAGTGCCAAGAAGAGGTCAAATCGCTAAACGTGATGTATTGCCAGATCCAATGTACAATTCCAAGCTGGTAACACGTTTGATCAACAATATCATGTACGACGGTAAGAAGGGTGTTGCCCAGAAGATCGTCTACGGTGCATTCGAAATCGTAAACGAAAAGACAGGCAAAGATGCTCTGGAAGCTTTCAAAGAAGCTCTGGAAAACATCATGCCGGTTCTGGAAGTTAAAGCACGCCGTATCGGTGGTGCTACCTATCAGGTACCAATGGAGGTCCGTCCAGCTAGAAGACAGACCCTGGGTCTGAGATGGCTGACCAACTACTCCAGAGCTCGTTCCGAGAAAACCATGAAAGAGCGTCTGGCTGGCGAAATCATTGATGCAATCAATGGTACCGGCGGCGCTGTTAAGAAACGTGAGGATACTCACAAAATGGCAGAAGCAAACAAAGCTTTCGCACATTACAGATTCTAATCAGGACAGTGTTGAAGCAGCCGTGCCCGGGGGCTGTCTGGGCGCCGCTGCTTTGGCGGTTCTGGTTTTTTACTACCCGAATATGATTGAACTATTGCGAAGGAGGACAATATGCCAAGAGACGTTGCATTAGCTATGACTCGTAACATCGGCATAATGGCGCACATCGATGCTGGTAAAACTACCACCACTGAGCGTATTCTGTACTACACCGGTATCAACCACAAGATCGGTGAAACTCATGATGGTAGCGCAACGATGGACTGGATGGAACAGGAGCAGGAAAGAGGTATTACCATTACTTCCGCTGCTACAACCTGCTACTGGAAGAACCACCGCATCAACATCATCGATACTCCTGGACACGTTGACTTTACAGTAGAGGTAGAGCGTTCCCTGCGCGTCCTCGACGGTTCTGTAACAGTAATGTGTGCTAAGGGCGGTGTTGAACCACAGTCCGAAACTGTATGGCGCCAGGCTGATAAATATCGCGTTCCAAGAATGATCTATGTAAATAAGATGGACATCATGGGTGCAGACTTCTACAATGTTCTGGACATGATCCATGACCGTCTGAAATGTAATGCAGTTCCGATCCAGCTGCCAATCGGCTCCGAGGCTTTCTTTGAGGGTCTGATCGACCTGGTAGAGATGAAGGCTTACATTTACAACGATGACATGGGCAAGGATATTTCTGTTGTCGATATTCCTGACAACATGAAAGACCAGGCTGAAGAGTATCGTGTAAAGATGCTGGAATCCATCTGCGAGCAGGATGAGGAACTGATGGAAAAATACCTCAACGGCGAGGAGCTGACCATCGAAGAGATCAAACACGCGATCCGTGTAGATACTCTGGCAAACAGAATGGTTCCTGTATGCTGCGGTACCTCTTATAAGAATAAAGGTGTTCAGAAGCTGCTCGACGCTATCGTCGACTACATGCCAGCTCCAACCGACGTACCGGACATCAAGGGCGTAAGCCTGGACAGCGACGAGGAAGAGGACAGACCTTCTTCCGATGACGCTCCGTTCGCAGCTCTTGCATTCAAGATTGCGACCGACCCATACGTTGGTAAGCTCTGCTTCTTCCGCGTATACTCCGGTGTTGTCAATACCGGTGATACCGTCCTCAACGCAACCAAAGGTCATACCGAAAGAATCGGTCGTATCCTTCAGATGCATGCAAACCACAGAAAAGATATCGATGCTTGCTACGCAGGTGATATCGCTGCTGCGGTAGGTGTTAAGAAGGTAACCACCGGTGATACCCTGTGTGATCCAAAAGCTCCTATTATCCTGGAGTCTATGGAATTCCCAGAGCCGGTTATCCGTGTTGCTATCGAGCCTAAGACCAAAGCAGGTCAGGAAAAGATGGGTATTGCTCTGGCAAAACTGGCAGAGGAAGACCCGACCTTCAAGACCTACACAGACGAAGAAACCGGACAGACCATCATCGCCGGTATGGGTGAGCTCCATCTGGAGATCATCGTTGACCGTCTGCTGCGTGAGTTCAAGGTAGAGGCAAACGTAGGTAAGCCACAGGTAGCTTACAAAGAAACCATCAGAAAACCTGCTGATGTTGATATGAAATACGCTCGTCAGTCCGGTGGTAAAGGTCAGTACGGTCACGTTAAGATCAGAGTTACCCCGAACGAGTCCGGTAAGGGCTACGAGTTCATCAACAGCGTTGTCGGCGGTGCAATTCCGAAGGAATACATCCCAGCTGTTGACGCAGGTATCCAGGGCGCTATGCAGGCCGGTGTACTGGCCGCTTATCCGGTTGTTGACGTTAAGGTAGAGCTGTACGACGGTTCTTTCCATGAGGTCGACTCCTCTGAGATGGCGTTCAAGATCGCTGGTTCTATGGCGTTCAAAGAGGCTATGAGAAAGGGCGACGCTGTTCTGCTTGAGCCTATCATGAAGGTAACCGTTATCACTCCAGACGATTATCTGGGCGATGTTATCGGTGACCTGAACTCCCGCCGTGGTCAGATCCAGGGTATGGATGCAAGACATGGCGTACAGCAGGTAAATTCCTTTGTTCCACTGTCCGAGATGTTCGGTTATGCAACCGACCTGCGTTCTAAGACACAGGGTCGTGGTCAGTACACTATGGAGCCTTCTCACTACGTAGAAGTTCCAAAGAGCATTGGCGAAAAGATTATCTCTGCAAGAACCAAAGGAGAATAATCGCCATTAGCGGCATTTTTGCCGCACCTAAGCGAAATTTTGGGAATATTTCCGCTATTTTTGCGGGATTGCCCTTGATTTTTTGGCGATAAATTGTTACAATACGAATTGTAACATATAAAACTATGATTACGGGATAATCCCCGTATTGAAAAGGGAGGAAATAACCATGGCAAAAGCTAAATTCGAAAGAAACAAGCCACATGTTAACATTGGTACCATCGGTCACGTTGACCACGGTAAAACTACTCTGACTGCTGCTATCACCAAAGCTCTGTCCCTCAAAGGTCAGGCTAAATTCGAAGACTACGCTAACATCGATAAAGCTCCAGAAGAGAGAGAACGTGGTATCACCATCAACACTTCTCACGTTGAGTACGAGACTGCAAACAGACACTACGCTCACGTTGACTGCCCAGGACATGCTGACTACGTTAAGAACATGATCACCGGTGCTGCTCAGATGGACGGCGCTATCCTCGTTGTTTCTGCTGCAGACGGTCCGATGCCACAGACCCGTGAGCACATCCTGCTCTCCCGTCAGGTAGGCGTTCCTTACATCGTAGTATTCATGAACAAAGCTGACCAGGTTGACGACCCTGAGCTGCTCGAGCTGGTAGAGATGGAAATCCGTGACCTGCTCAACGAGTACGACTTCCCAGGCGACGACACCCCAATCATCTGTGGTTCCGCTCTGAAAGCTCTGGAAGCACCAGACGATCCTTCCGATCCAGCTTACGAGCCAATCTACAAACTGATGGATGCTGTTGACGAATACATCCCAACCCCAGAGAGAAACGAAAACCTGCCATTCCTGATGCCTGTTGAGGATATCTTCACCATCACTGGTCGTGGTACCGTTGCTACTGGTAGAGTTGAGAGAGGCGTTCTGAAGCTCTCTGAAGAGATCGAAATCGTTGGTCTGCAGGAAGAGAAGATGAAGACCGTTGTTACCGGTATCGAAATGTTCAGAAAGCTGCTCGACTTCGCTGAAGCTGGCGATAACATCGGCGCTCTGCTGCGTGGTGTTCAGAGAACTGACATCAAACGTGGTCAGGTACTGTGCAAACCAGGTTCCATCCATCCACACACCAGATTCCATGGTCAGGTTTACGTTCTGAAAAAAGATGAAGGTGGCCGTCATACTCCATTCTTCAACAACTACAGACCACAGTTCTTCTTCAGAACTACCGACGTTACTGGCGTAATCAAACTGCCAGAAGGCGTTGAGATGTGCATGCCTGGCGATAACGTTGAGATGGACGTTGAGCTGATCACTCCAATCGCTATCGAAGAAGGTCTGCGTTTCGCTATCCGTGAAGGTGGTAGAACCGTAGGTTCCGGTGTTGTTTCCAAGATTGTTGAGTAATCTCTGATTGCTTGATTCTTTTGAATAACTGACGTTTTCAAGAAGGTACAGATTTTATCTGTACCTTCTTTTTTTTGCACTCTTTGTAAGAATACAGTAAACTTTAAAGGATATATTTACAAAATATAACTTTACGAGAGTAAAAATGACAAACAGATTACAAAAATTTAAAAATCCCCTTGTTTTTCTGTAATTTATATTGTATACTAAATGGTAGATGAACGTGCAGCACTTGGAATGTTTTCCGATTTGGAAAGCATATTATTTTGATAAGAAGGAGGCGGCACGATGAAAAAAATAAAACAGATGTTGGTTTCTTTTGGAATGGCAATGACTATGATGCTCAACCTGAGTGCCGTTTCCTATGCAGTGCAGTTGCCGCAGCTACCGCTGTCACTGATGATTGGACAGACCGCTCCGGTGTCGATGGAGCAGTCGCAGTACAGCTTGCATCTTTCTCAGGCACAGGTCAAGCATACCGAAGCTATCGCCCAGTTGCTTTCTCTGCCGCAGCAGACTGAAAAGCTGGAGGATATGGACGAACTGCGCTTTTTCCCGGGGGACATCCTTTACATCCCTATCGTCAATCGCCTAACAGGCGAGCTGTACACCCAAAAGAGCCGACCGTCCAACTGGGCAATCGAAACCACCGGCATCGACCCGCAGGTCATTTCGCAGGTGCGTTGGGCAAATGAAACGGGAAAATTGAATGTTGCTGTTGATTTTGTAGCTACCTTACCGCAGTCGAAGGATATTCCGATGTACGGTCAGCTTGCCTTGTACGATGAACAGAGCAGAACTTCCTCTGATTGGCTTCCGCTGAAGCTTACCTTTGGTAACGCAGTCAAAGAGGTGCAGCCCAGAGGGATTACCGAGGTCAGCTCACCGATGAACCTGCACGCAGGACAGATTTACCAAGGGGAAGAGGTCATCCTTTCCTTTGGCGGCAATGTCTACTTTAAAGATGCAGTGCTCCAACCGGGACAGACCATCTATCTGGATTTGGATTGCAGCTTTGATTCACAGATTGCCAACCGTTACAAGGCATTTGATATTCAGTGCTATCGCTTTAACGGCGATGAGGACAGCTTTTCACAACCGGGCAGGGTTTGCCTGCCGGTTCAGCGCACCGACTCCTATGTGTATGAGGTGGTCAACGGGGAATTAAAGGCGTTGCAGACGCAGGTAGATGAGGACAGTGGGCTGCTTTGCTTCTATGCAGAGTCGTTGGGCTACTACATCGTTTCCCCCAGCTTGATGGGATAAAAAAGAATCAAGAGCTTTTATGCGGAGGGACTGTTGATGCAGTCCCTCCGTTTTTTTGCCACGTCTGTCAAATAAACAAACAAAATAAACGAAAATCTGCTATTAAATTTTGTACGGTATTAAGTTCAGCTAGGTATTGTGTAATACAAGGTACTGTGCTATAATATGGGTACAAAGGGGGGAGGAAATGAATACACAATTTCGCAAGGGCGTTATCGAGATGTGTGTCCTTGCCCTGATCGAGCGCAAGGACATGTACGGTTATGAGATTGTACAAAGCATCGCTTATTACACCGAGATCAACGAAGGGACGGTCTATCCGATTCTGCGGCGATTGACGCAGGAGGAATATTTTGTGACCTATTTAAAAGAAAGCACCGTCGGTCCGGCTAGGAAATATTACCACATGACCGAAAAAGGAAAGGGGTATCTTGGCTCGCTGAAAGCGGACTGGGATGATTTTTCCAAAATGGTCAACGAGATTTTGAGAGGTGAGGTTGTTGAATAAACAGGAATATTTGGAGCGCTTGCAGGAGTGTCTCAAGCATAAATTACCCCGGGAAGAGATTGAAGACATCATGCGGGATTATGCCGAGTACTTTGAGGAGGGCAGGCGCCAGAGTCAGCAGGATTCTCAGATTGCAGCCAAATTAGGGGACCCGGAGCTGGTGGCGCAGCAGCTGATTGAGGAGAGTCAGGAACAGGCGGAGGAAAAGGTCCATGTGGGTGCAGAGAAAAAAGCACCTTGGAGCCACGCCTGGGGTTATGTCACCGGCAAGGTGAAGGACGCCAAAGAAAAGTTTGACCAGTGGGACAAGGGAGAAGGCGCTCAGGAGGGTCCGCAGCCGGAAGTCGAGCAGCCACAGAAGAGTGAAAAAGCTTCTTCGGGACCAAAACAGCACGACGAAGAGGGCGTGATTTTGCGCTTCTGCAAAGCAATCGGGAGAGGCTGCCGTTGGCTGATGCTGGCTGCTATCGCTGTGATGCTCTTCTGTTTTGTTGCTGCACTCAGCATGGGTGTGCTGACCGTTTGGGCGGGTCTGTTGGGAGTTTTGTTTTCCGCACTGGCAGTGGCAGCAGGCATGGCGCTGGTCGGCTGTATCGGCATCATCCTGTGTGGCTTTGCCTTTGTACTGGTCGGCAAGGGCGCGGGCGGCGCGCTGCTCTTTGGTTCGCTTGCCTGCATCGGTCTGTTTTCCGCCCTTTCCATTTTGTTCTGGCGGGCGCTGCGCTCCTGCT
>ERZ1673747.2693-NODE-2693-length-12928-cov-17.186359_pt1 | contig 12928 bp, 8 predicted proteins | sample MGYA00580220_ERZ1673747 | MGnify/ENA primary metagenome ERZ1673747 (study PRJEB41218, sample SAMN15661769) | gut metagenome | host: Homo sapiens | place: Canada: London | collected 2015-08-20/2019-03-30 | study: EMG produced TPA metagenomics assembly of... | reverse complement strand
AAACTCCGGTTATTTAAACAGATTTTTGAAGAACTCCCCAATCGCACTAAAGATATTTCCAAAGAAATTACCAATAGATGCAATGATTCCGGAAGAGCTTCCTCCATTTTTAAAGGAATTGTAGAGAGAGGCTGCGTAATCCACCAGTCCACTTAAATCAATTCCAAGAGAAGTAATTTTCAAAAGAAGATCAACGATTTTCTGTCTCTCATCATCAGATAAAGTGACGCCATATTTATCACAGGCTTCATCAATTGCTTCGTTGATACTCTTCTCGTCAGTCAGTCCTTTTTCTGCGATCAGTGACTTGATGTAAGCAATAAACTCCTCCACTTCCTGATCGGTCAGACCCTGAATGGAAGCTTCCAGTTCTCCGGTGACAACAAGTTCATTTAACGCTGCATCTACAACGTTATCCTGTACTGCTTCCCCGGTCATTGCCTCATATGCCTCAAAGATTCCAACCAGTGCAGCGGTTCCGGAGATTGGCTTTGGGCCTGCAACGATGATATCTGCATCTGTAATTCCAGCAGTTGTCAGCGCATTTTTGTACATACCAACGGTACAGTATGTGATATTGTTCGTAGAAATGTTTAATCCATTTCCTTTTTTACGCTTTACGATCACGACAGAAGACCAGGACTTGCTTCCGATTTTGGAAGAATCCACATAGGAATCGAGGTACTGGTGCTCCTGTGCATTTGTAACGTAAGTGACGTTATAATTTGCAAGATTGGCAGGATCGATTCCCATAAGGGATAATACGATATTTTTCTGGTCATCAGACAGATCTGCGCCGAGTGCCAGATAAGGTTTATCATCTTTCTTAATCTCAACTTTATCGTTATTCTCATCCACAATGACATCTCCAGTCACATTTTCTGTGGATTTTTTATCATCCTCTACCGTTACCCCGCCTGTGACATTATCGGTTGTGCCACTGGTGGAAGTATTTGTGCTGTCGGAATTTGTTGTTGTACTGCTCTGTGCATCTGAAGCAGAATTATTTGTTGTGCTGTTCTGTGCATCTGAAGCAGAATTATTTGTTGTGCTGTTCTGTGCATCTGAAGCAGAAGTATTTGTTGTGCTGCTCTGTGCATCCGAAGCAGAATTATTTGTTGTGCTGTTCTTCGTATCTGAAGCAGAGCTGTTTTGTGTAGTTGTAGTTCCGGTTGAACCAGCATTGGTATCTGTACCTGTTGTGCTGCTGTCATTCTGCGTTGCCGCCTGATTCTCCGACTGTGTTGTCTGGGAATCACCGGATGTGGCATTGCCTGCCTCCTGCCCTGCGTTATTCTGCACAGAAGCATCTGCTGCAAATGATGTCACATGTGTTGGTATCATCATCACTGCTGCTAAAATAATTGCTGCAATTCTCTTTGTCATTCTCTTTCTCTTCACTTTTTTTCCCTCTCTTTTTATTTACGTATCGATCCGCACTCTCATCCATGCAAGAAGATCTGCATACACTTTATCGCGGTCTGTCTCATTTAAGATTTCATGTCTGTCATTTTCGTAGAGCTTATATGTAATATCCAGAGAACCTGCCTCTTTGAAGAGATCATACACTTTTTTCACACCGACACCGTTATCTCCCACCGGATCATCCTGACCAGATACAATAAAAATTGGAAGCTTGTTTGGTACTTTCTTCACATTTTCCAACTGATTATCGTAGAGAACTGCTTCCATCAGCCCCAGATAGCCGTTTAATGTAAATTTGAACGTACACCGCGGTTCGCTATAATAAAATTTTACAATATCCTCATCTTTTGTAAGCCAGCTGTTTGAAAGTGTTTTTCCAGAAAGATCATATTTCTTATATGGTCCGCCAAACGACAGCGATTCTACCAGTTTGCTTCTGTGATGCCAGCCAAAAATTTTTGCCAGGAATTTGCACACGTTGATTCCAAGTTTGGTCGTATTGTCCGGCACACAACCGGTTCCCATAATGATTGCCCCTCTCAAATCATCATTGTGAATGGTGAGGTATTTCCGAAGCATATAAGATCCCATACTGTGTCCCATCATAAAATAAGGAACACCCGGATTTTCTTTCTGGATCATCGTGCGCAGTGCATGCATGTCTGCGATCACCGTGTCACTCGGATTTTCTGCAAAATATCCCCAGTCATCTTTGGATGCAACGGAATCCCCATGTCCTAAATGGTCATGTCCCACCACCATAAAGCCATTCTCTGTCAGGAATTCAGCAAATGGTCTGTAGCGCTCTACAAACTCTATCATGCCATGTGTGATCTGTAAAATTGCCTCATACTTTCCATCTTCCGGAATCCATTTGACTGCATGGATGGTTGTTTTGCCATCCGCTGATAAAAATGTAAACTTCTCCTCTTTTGTCATACTTTTCCCCTCTCTTTTTCATGATTATATATTAGATATATTTTAAAACCTGTGGCTTCTTTATTCTGTCTGGACGAAACGATGGACTTCCTCCACATTACGTTCTAATTCATCCGCACATTCTTTGTGCTCTTTCCACTCCTGACGCAGTGTTTCCGCTTTGGATAACACTCTGCTCTGCACTTCGAAAAATTCATTTTCACCCTGACAGAGACTTTCTAATATTTCTTCAATATCGGTTTCTTCTTCCACATTTTCATGATCTGTTTCCGCCACCTCTGTGTCCCTGTCTTCCAGAAGTTTCACCAGAGAACCGTTATTTTCTTTTAAGAGATCATTTAACGTATGAATCTGTTTTTCCGCCTCTGTGGCAGTTTCCTCAAAACCACTGATCCTCGCAAGCACATCTGCAACCGCCGAAGTATACTGCTCTGCGTTCACACGCACTTCCTCTGCCGCTGTCACAAATTTTCTTCCGTCTTCTCCCATGCGTCCTGCCTCGATTGCTGCGCCGAGTGCCAGAACTCCCATATTCTGTGAAATATCTGCCAGTTTCTGTAACGCCTCTTCAACAGACTCTCTCTCCTGACAATATGCCTCATAGAACGATTCTATCTCCTTCATGGGTGTGGTGACGTACTTGTTCTTCTCTACAACTTTTGCAATTTTCTCGTGCTCACCCTCCATTTGCTGGCAGAGTGCTTCTTTTTCCTGCTGCAATCTGATATTTTGTTCATTCTTTTTTGCAAGCTGCTGTTTCAACAGTACGGTCTGTCCTGAATTCGCCTCTGAACACTCCTTTAACAGTTCCAATTCCTCTGAAACCGCCGTGATTGTCTCATCCAGTTCCGTTTTTGAGATCGTCATCTGTACCAATGTCTCTTCTGCGCTGTCTTTTGCTTTTGCAATATTAGAAATCTGCTCCTGCAGACGGTTCTGTTTTTCCTGTAATGCCAGAAGTTCCTCTTCCAGTTCTTTTGCTTTTTTTCCACCAAACATATGCCATCCTCCAGCTTTTACTGATAATTTCGAATGATAACCTGTACGCTTTCCACTCCATTATACTCGTTAATCTCCGGATAGTACACAATCATTATCCTCAATTTGTTTATCTGACCGCGAAAAGCTTTTTCCACTTCCGCACTTCCATACTTTTCTACATAATATGCTTTGAACGCCTCAATATCACCAAAATAGACTGCCGATACCGCCTCTCCCGCGGCTGTCAGGAGATTCAGCCGCAACACATTTTGATTTTTTCCGACCACAAAAGCCTTTGTGATACTCAGGTTTTTGTCGGCAAACTGTGGCTTGATATTGGCTTTTCCAAAAGGCTCTAACACTGCAAATTCCCGGATAAGACCGGCATCCGCATACGCTGCTGGCATCGGAATATCAATTTTGATCTTCGGAATCAGGTCATCCTCCGTGAGATTTGCACAGGCATTGATTTTTTCACGGAACTTATCCACGTTTTCTTCCGGAAGAGATAATCCTGCCGCCATCGGATGTCCGCCGAATTTTTCCAGAAGTTCCCTGCACTTACATAGTTCCTCATACATGGAGTACTCCTCGATGGAACGCCCGGAGCCCTTCACGCCCTCCTCCGCCTTCGTCAGCACAAATACCGGCTTATGATAAGCCTCCCGGATACGCCCTGCAATGATTCCTGCAAGACTTTCGTGCACCTGTGGCAGATAAATGACAAGCACTTTATCCGACATGTAATGTTCCTCCACCACACGTTTTGCCTCCTCGACGCCATCTGCTGTCATATCTTTGCGCTGCTGGTTTAACTCCACAAGCTCCCTTGCCGTTTTTGCTGCCTCTTCCTCTCCCTGTAAAAAAAGAGACAGAGACAGTTTTGCTGTATCAAGTCTGCCACTCGCATTGATGCACGGTCCTAACACAAAACCAAAATGATATGCATTGACCTGTTCCGGTTCTAAATGATTCTGAAAGATCAGGGCGCGCATCCCCGGATTTTTTGTGCGGTGAATGCGGTTTAATCCCTCTTTCACCAAAATGCGGTTTTCGTCTGTCAGATCCATGACATCGCCAACGGTTGCAAATGCGACATTTTCCAGAAATTCATAGGTTTCTTCCAGGGCAAAACCCATTTTTTCATACAATACCTGCAGCACTTTCCATGCGACTGCTGCTCCACATAACTCTTTAAAAGGATACGCACATTCCTGCTGCTTTGGATTCACGATTGCATCTGCGTTGCTGCGAAGGAACAGCTTTTCCCCGTTCTCCTCTGTATAGGGAATCTCGTGGTGATCGGTCACTAACACGGTCATCCCAAGTTCTTTGGCATGCGCAATCTCTGAGATTGCAGCAATTCCGTTATCGCACGTAAGAATGGTATCCATTCCGTCTCTTTTTGCCTGATCGATCAGATTCTCATTGATTCCATAGCCATCCTTCATACGGTCCGGAATCTGCGTGGAAACATTTCCACCACAGTGTTGGATTCCCCGGTATAAAATATAGGTTGACATAACTCCATCTATGTCATAATCGCCGATAATACGGACCGGCTTTTGTTCTTCTATTTTAACTTTTAAAATATCTGTCAAACGATCTGCATCTTTCAATAAATGTGGATCGTATAAATCCTTTAAACTTCCATTCAGATATCTTTCAAATGCCGCCTCCCCGATCACCTCACGGTTTCGGATAAGACGCGCCGTGACAGGGCTGATCCCGAACTCTTTTCCAAGCTTTTCAAAATCAGCCCCTTTGTTGATTACAAACCATTTTTCCATGTAACACCTGCTGCCTGTTTTTTCTTATGAATTTATCTTTTAATAATGCACTTCCATCAGCATCAGTCCGCATGCCGGTGCTGTATAACCTGCGTTCTCCCGGTTTTTGCTCTCTAAGATCTGCGGCAGCTCCTCCGGCGCTCTCCTGCCATCCCCGACCTCGATCAGCGTACCCGTCAGGATCCGCACCATATTTTGCAAAAATCCATTGCCCCGGTAATCAATCCAGAGATCATTCCCTTTCTTCGTAAAATTGATCTCATAAATTGTGCGGACTGCCGTTTTTTTCATTTTCTTATTTCCGCAAAATGAAGTAAAATCATGTGTTCCGATCAGATAGGAAGCGGCTTCTTTCATGCTCTCCACATCGAGTATTTTCTCATACTGGTACTCATATTTCCGCTCGAAAACATCCGAGATCTCTCCCATATGGATGTGATAGCGGTAGGTCTTTTTCTTTGCGGCGTAACGGCTGTGAAAACGCTCGTCCACCTGTTCAACCGCAATAACGGCAATGTCATCCGGCAGATAATGATTCAGATAGGACAGGATTTTTTCCTCCGTAAAATGCTCCTCAATATGAAAATTTGCCACCTGGCCTTTGGCATGCACACCCGCATCCGTTCTCCCCGACCCAATGACTTCCACCGCGTGTCCTGCCATCTGTCCCAGCACTGCTTCTATTTTTCCCTGAATGGTCAGACCGGTGCTGTTCTGCCCCTGCCAGCCCTTGTATCTTGTTCCGTCATACTGGATTGTGATTTTATAGTTGTTCATACTTTTTATCCCTGCTTTACTGCAATCTAAACTGTCTTTTAGTTTAACACACTTTCCACTCAAATCCTAGTCTGTGATCTGTTCCTGAAACGTTTTTGTGCCGGGGAACTGAAAAATATCAATCCCCCGGCACATTTACTCCGCATTTTATACCAGTTCTGCAATCCTTGTCACCGCAACATAGATCTCCGATATTTTATACCAGGTGCGGTAATCTACCACTCCCGTCACAGGCAATCCAAAAATAGACTGGAATTTTTCTACTGCTGCCCTCGTTGCTTCTCCGTAAATCCCATCTGGTGTGATCGTCGGGATTGCCGGATAGGCCTGCGAGATTCTCGCTAACTGTTCCTGGATCTGCCGGACCTTATCTCCGGCAGCGCCCACTTCCAGATTATACCGCGGCCAGGATGCAGGGATACCGGAAATCTCCTCCGCTGTATTGATAAACATATTATCACCATAATAATAACGGAGAATTTCTATCGTTTCGTAGTTCTGATCCCCAAGATATTTGCTTCCCCACTGGCTCAGCCAGTTGCTGCACGTCACGCGCTGTCCGTCACAATACTGCGTCAGGATTGGCTGTCTCACATTCGGTCTGGAAAGATAATTCTGGAACATTTCATCTACCACATCCGAGATACTCTGAAAAATATTTCTTCCATAAACGAATTTCTGGTCAAAAGCAGTGGATGTTGTGATCGTAAAGTTATAGCCTTTGTTCCGGTACCATTCCGTGTAAACCCTGTTTAATGTAAAGGACATGATTGCAAGGATATTGGCACGCAGCGTGCTGTCCGGCCACGTGCTGTATATCTCGCTGGATGCCACATTTTTGATGTAATCCCGGTAACGGACATAATAATTTGCCGCATTGGGATCCGATGGCGGTCCATCATGAACAACGACAAATTCCGGGATCACCACTTTACTCAGCACGATCTCCCCTGAGTCGGAGACAGGCTTGATCTCGGACTCTGCTATTTTTGCCGGGAAATTGCCAAACAACGTATTGACCGGAATCACAATGGAATCTATTTGATTTTCTTCCTCATTTTCTTCCGCCATTCGCACCTGTTGCAATGCGAGCTGCTCTGAAAAAACCTGAACGCCCGAAATACTGACGGGACGATATCCCGGTGCGGTAACTTTGACTGTATATTGGGCAAATGGTTGATTTTCGGAGGGTTCCATCGAGTATTCAAGCGGAGGCGCATCAAGCGTAAGTTTTTCCGACATTCCCGAATCATCCGCGCTTACCTCCTCCACCGTGGAATCCGGATCTCCAGAATAGGAAATGGTGATTCTTGCTCCCTCAATCGGTCTTCTGGTCCGGTTTGTAAGTACTTCTACTTTGAGGCTTCCTTTATCTACAGCCTCTGTCTGGGCATATTTGATATCTGGCATGAACAACCTCTTCATACATTTCCTTATATTATATGCTCAGACATGCAATCCTGTTCTGTTTCCTGTGCAAAACATTCGATTTCCCAACTTCTCAATTTTTATTTCCGTTCTTTATCCAAATCCCCCAAATCTTAATCCTTACTCTACCGTAACTACCTTCGCTAAATTTCTTGGCTTATCAACATCAAATCCCTTATCGGATGACACGTAATATGCCAAAAGCTGTAATGCAACCGATGCAGGTAAAACCATAAATTCATCCTGCATATCCGGAAGCTTGATCACCTGATATTCGGTATCAAGATCACCGGAAAGTGCCTCTTTGATAAATAATACAATATCTGCACCTCTGGATTTTACTTCCTTAATATTGGAAAGCTCTTTCGACATGAGTTTTTCCTGTGTTACCGTTGCAACAACTGGTGTGTTAGTCGTGATCAGTGCGATCGGTCCGTGTTTTAATTCGCCGGAGGCATAAGCCTCAGAGTGAATATAAGAAACCTCTTTCAGTTTCAGTGATCCTTCCAGCAGGATAGAGTAATCCAGTCCGCGTCCGATCATAAACAGATCCTTTGCTTCCAGAATTTTCTTTGCGATCACATGGATATCACGTCTTTTCTCCAATACTTTCTGCATCACTTCCGGAACACGCTCCAGTTCTGCGATAAAGTTCTTTGTCTGTTTCTCTGTGTAGACGCCCCGCAGGAATGCCATTTTTGCAACCACAAGATAAAATACGGAAAGCTGTGTTGTGTAAGCTTTTGTACTTGCCACTGCAATTTCAGGTCCTGCTGCGGTGTATAACACATAATCACTTTCTCTTGCAATGGAAGAACCTTTTACGTTGATAACAGATAAACATTTTGCGCCCTGTCTCTTCGCATATTTTAATGCTTCCAAGGTATCAATTGTCTCACCGGACTGTGATACTGCGATCACCAATGTTTTCTCATCAATGACCGGATCGGAATACATAAACTCTGATGCAAGTTCTACGTCCATCTGCACATGAACGATAGATTTTACCAGAGCCTGTGCCACAAGTCCCGCATGCATGGCTGTTCCGCATGCTACCACACAAATTCTGTCACAGTCTGTAAAAAGAGAATCCGGCACACCATCCGAGGTAAAATCAGGCAGACCGTTCACGATACGGTCTGTGATCGTATTCCTGATTGCTTCCGGCTGCTCCATAATCTCTTTTTCCATATAAAATGGATAACCATTCTTTCCCGCGCTGTTCAACTCCCAGTCAACGGACAAAAATTCCGGTTCTACCACATTGTCATTTAAATCCGTAAGTACCACATGATCTTTGTGCAACTCTAAAATGTGATATTCCGGTACAACAAAGTATTCATTTGTAAAACGGCAGAGTGCAGTCAGATCAGATGCAAGCATTGCTCCCTCTTTGCATATGGTTGCAACGATCGGGCTGACATTCCGGATCGAGTAGATCACATCCGGCTGATCTTCAAACAGGATCACAAGCGCAAAGGTACCCTTTAATTTGCTCACTGTTTTTTTGATCGCTTCCTTTGGATCTCCCTTGTAATAATGATTTAATAATGCAGCCGCAACTTCACTATCTGTTTCAGAATGAAGGATTTCCTGCAAATCGTAATCGGCGATCAGCTCACGATAGTTTTCGATGATTCCGTTATGAACCAGAGTCACTTTTCCCTGCTGATGCGGATGTGCATTCTGATCCGTAACTCCACCGTGAGTTGCCCATCTTGTGTGTCCGATACCGCAGGCAGACAAAATCTTCTTCGAATCACAAATTGCTCTTAAATCACTTACTCTTCCGGCACATTTATAAACATTTGTCACATGGGAAGTTTCGTCTTTCACTGCAATACCCGCACTGTCATATCCACGATACTCTAATAATTCCAACGCATCTAATAAAACATCTTTTACGTTTTCACTGCCTGTATAACCTATAATTCCACACATATTAAATTTCCTCTTCTTTTCTATTTAAAATTTAAATCATATTCGAATTCAATTGTCCCATTATACCGTATTTGTTTTGCAGTCACCTGCATATTTGCCGGCATATCTCGCACTGGGAGGTACGAAAGGGCGTCCGCCGAATTTTCGATAACCCTTTTCCTCGTTAACCTGTGTATGGTCGTCCTCACAGGTACATGGCGCTAGAAGAGAAACCTAAATGTCTGCAATCAGTCACAGACAGGATTGCATATCTGAAAATATAAACCTTATTCGATTATCAATGTGCTATATATATTGTAAATGCCTTCATAAATGCTGCTACATCTATGAAGGCATCTATAACATGATTACTATACTATGATATGCGAAAAATGTCCAGAAGTTATTTTACTTCTACTGTCCAGCCATATTTATCCGGGATTCTTCCCCACTGGATGCCGGTTAAGGTATCATATAATTTCTGTGTCAGTTCTCCAATCTCAAAGTTGTTGACTGTCACAACATCATCTTTGTAACGGAGCTCTCCGACCGGTGAGATAACGGCTGCTGTACCTGTACCGAATACTTCTTCCAATGTGCCGTCATGTCCGGCTTTCATCAGATCGTCTACGGAAAGTCTTGTCTCATTTACTTTGTAACCCCAGTCACGGAGCAGATGGATCATGGAATCTCTTGTAACACCCGGAAGAACGGTTCCTTCGATTGGTGCTGTGTAGATTTCACCGGCAATTTTGAACATGATGTTCATGGTTCCAACTTCCTCCACATATTTACGATGCTCACCATCTAACCAGAGAACCTGTGCATAACCAAGTTTTTCTGCTTTCACCTGTCCTAAAATAGAACCTGCGTAGTTACCACCACATTTTGTAAAGCCTGTACCACCTTTTACAGCACGGACAAGTTCATCCTCAACCAGAATCTTAACCGGATTAAGACCTGCTGCATAGTAAGCACCTACCGGGCAGCAGATAATCATAAACTTGTATGCGTTTGCCATATGTACACCAAGGGCTGCTTCTGTTGCAAACATAAATGGTCTGATATAAAGGGAAGTGTTTGGTTCAGATGGAACCCAGTCAGCTTCTACTTTTACAAGTGCTTCCACTGCTTCGACGAACATATCGACCGGGAATTCCGGCATGCAAAGTCTTGCGTTGGAATTGATCATTCTCTTTGCGTTCATCTCTGGACGGAACAACTGGATTTTGCCTTCTGCCGTACGGTATGCTTTCATACCTTCAAATGTTTCCTGTGCATAGTGAAGTGTCACACATGCCGGATCCATTGTGATAGGTCCTTCCGGAACGATTCTTGCATCTTTCCATCCGTCTTCTTTTGTCCAATCCATGACAAACATGTAATCTGTCATATACTTACCAAAACCAAGATTCTTCTGGTCTGGTTTCTCCTTTAATACCGGTCTTTTTTCAAATCTGATATCCATAATATCCTCCTTGTTTGCGAAGCAAATGCGACTGTCCTTACAGGAGCAGAGGATTTGGCCTCCTTTTCCCATTACACTTTTGGGAAATTAACTTTGACAACCATTATGATACTTTCTTTTTTTCATGTCAAGATTATTCCGAAGCCTTATGTTATGTATAACTATTAGTTATTATCTGTTTTATTTTCTATAACCTGATTTTATTTTCTTTTTCAAGTGACTTTTCCACTCTCCTGTAATATAATAAAACTACCTAAAAAAATTATGAGAGGTGATCCCTATGCATACATTTCAGCCAATTCCAGTTGATATGCTGGACATGAATCCATTTACGAAAATCGGCAAAGAATGGGCACTGCTCACAGCCGGAAATAAACAGGAATCCAATACAATGACCATTAGCTGGGGCGGTGTTGGTGTTTTATGGGGCAAAAATGTTGTCTATGTTTTTGTCCGTGATTCCAGATATACCAAGGAACTGATCGATGCGGGAGACTTTTTCTCCCTTACATTTGTAAGTGACCAGTACCGCGATGCCTTGAATTACTGTGGCTCCCATTCCGGCCGGAACGAGGATAAGATTGCAAACGCAGGGCTTACCGTGGACTACCGGCATGGAATCCCATACATTGATGAGGGAAATCTTGTTTTGGTCTGTGAAAAAATGTCTGCTACCAGAATCACGGATGATTCCTTCCTCGATTCCGAGATTGCTGACAAATGGTACAAAGACGGCGATATGCACACCATGTACGTTGGACAGATCATTGATGTGCTCGCAAGATGATCATTTCTGCTAAACTCTTATTTTTTTGCAAAACGCTGCATTCCTAAACCACAAAAGCCTCCCGGCAAAAATGATCCGGATTGCCTTTCATCGCAATTCCCACATTTTTATCGGGAGGCTTTTTTACTCATGAAGCAGATAACCACTTCTTATTCAGCAAAAAAATTTATTTTATTTCAATGGATATTTCTCTGTCAAAGATTTCACGATCGCCTTTGCCTTGTCAGCTGCCGGCTCACCCTCTTTGATCATTATTGCGATCGCCTCTGCGATCTGATCCATATCATCCGTGTCTAATCCGCGGGAAGTTACCGCCGGAGTTCCAAGACGTACACCACTTGTCACAAATGGAGATTTCGGATCGTTTGGAATGGTATTCTTATTGCAGGTAATGTTTACAGAGTCCAGAAGTTTCTCAACTGCTTTTCCGGTAAGATCATAATTGGTCAGATCTACGAGCATGAGGTGATTGTCTGTTCCACCGGATACGATCTTAATTCCACGATCCATCAGTCCCTTGCAGAGTGCCTGTGCGTTGTCAATAATATTCTGCTGGTAAACCTTAAATTCCGGCTGCAATGCCTCTTTGAAGCAGACTGCCTTGGCTGCGATCACATGCATCAGTGGTCCGCCCTGAATACCCGGGAAGATTGCTTTGTTAAAGTTATACTTGTCCGCAACTTCCTGACTGCTCAAAATCATTCCGCCTCTCGGTCCGCGCAGTGTCTTGTGTGTTGTGGTCGTCACAACGTGTGCATATGGAATTGGGCTTGGATGAAGTCCTGCTGCCACAAGTCCTGCAATATGCGCCATATCGACCATGAGCACTGCACCACATGCGTCTGCAATCTCACGGAATCTCTTGAAATCAATGGTTCTCGCATAAGCGGATGCCCCTGCAATGATCATTTTGGGTTTACATTCCATTGCAAGTTCTTCCACTTTATCATAATCGATGAATCCCTCGTCATTGACACCATATGGTACTACATGAAAATAAGTTCCGGAAAAATTGACCGGAGAACCATGTGTCAGATGTCCACCATGGTCTAAGTTCATTCCCATGATCGTATCACCCGGTTTTAAAATTGCAAACTGTACCGCCATATTTGCCTGCGCACCGGAATGTGGCTGCACATTGACATACTCACACCCAAATAATTCTTTTGCGCGCTCTCTTGCCAGTTCTTCCACAACGTCCACGCACTCGCAGCCACCGTAATATCTCTTTCCCGGATAACCTTCCGCATATTTATTCGTCAGGACACTTCCCATTGCTGACATAACCGCCGGGCTTACCCAGTTTTCGGATGCGATCAGCTCAATATGACTGTTCTGTCTGTCAAGTTCATCGGTAATTGCCTGTGCGACTTCCATATCCACTGCCTGAATATCTTCTAATGTGTACATAAA
>ERZ1673747.2660-NODE-2660-length-13101-cov-9.421968_pt1 | contig 13101 bp, 15 predicted proteins | sample MGYA00580220_ERZ1673747 | MGnify/ENA primary metagenome ERZ1673747 (study PRJEB41218, sample SAMN15661769) | gut metagenome | host: Homo sapiens | place: Canada: London | collected 2015-08-20/2019-03-30 | study: EMG produced TPA metagenomics assembly of... | reverse complement strand
GCACGGTGCTGGGCTTCTCGCCCAAGTATCTGGACGAAAAATTTGACGAGATCGTAGAATTCAGCGAGCTGGAAAACTTTCTGGATGTGCCGCTGAAAAACTACTCCTCCGGCATGGTGGCACGCATCGGCTTTGCCATTGCCACCATCACAAAGCCCGATATCCTCATTGCGGACGAGGTGCTGTCGGTGGGCGATTTCCTGTTCCAGCAGAAGTGCGAAAAGCGGATGCAGGAGCTGATGGCGGGCGGCACCACGGTCATTCTGGTGTCCCACTCCATCGAGCAGATCGAGCGGATGTGCACCAAGGTGGCATGGCTGAGCCACGGGCACCTGAAAATGAACGGGGACACCCAGACAGTCTGCGCCGCCTACAAGGCGACCCAGCGCGGCGAGGTCTGATATGAATGTACGGTTGAAACGCGCCAAGGAGCTTGCCGGCTATGCCGTGCAGCTGACAAAGGAAGAGGGCCTGCCCACCATGGTCAAACGCGGCGCGGGCTTTGTAAAGCGCCGCTGCTTTGGCAAGCGTGCACGCTACCTGCCCGCCAAAAAGGTGCTGGAAGCCCAGCGCGCAGAGATGGCAGGCAAAACGGCGGCAGACTGCGGCCTGCCCACCATCTCGGTGCTGACCCCGCTGTATAACACCCCGGAAAAGTACCTGCGGGAGTTTCTGGATTCCTTTGTGGAGCAGACCGCGCCCAACGGGCAGCTCTGCCTTGCCGATGCCTCGGACGCTGCCCACGGGGACGTGGAGCGGATCGTAAAGGAATATCAGCAAAAGAATCAACAGATCGTATACAAAAAGATCGAAAATAAGGGCATTGCCGCCAACACCAACGCCGCCGCGCAGCTGGCAACAGGGGAGTATCTGGCGCTGGCTGACCACGACGACATTCTGGCACCCCATGCCCTGTACACCATGGGCAAGGCCATCTTGCAGCTGCGGCAGCGCGGCGAGCCGGACGGTTTTCTGTACAGCGATGAGGCACTGTTCACCAAGAGCATCCGCCGCCCCATGGTGGCGCACTTCAAGCCGGATTACGCCCCGGATTACCTGCTGTGCTGCAACTACATCTGCCATCTGGCGGTGTTCCAAAAAGCGCTGTGGGAGCAGCTGGGCGGCGAACGCCCGGAATGCGACGGCAGTCAGGATCATGATCTGTTCCTGCGTCTGCTGGAAAAGACCGGCGGTGCCGCCCATGTGCCGCAGGTGCTCTACTACTGGCGGGTGCACGCGGGGTCTACCTCCGGCGGTGCAGACGCCAAGCCCTATGTGGCGGCAGCGGCCAAAAAGGCGCTGGCAGACCACCTGACCCGCACCGGGCGCACCGGCACGGTGGAGGATGGCCTGTTCCCCAGCACCTACCGGGTGAAATGGGACATCGTGGGCGAACCCAAGGTGAGCATCCTCATCCCCAACAAGGACCACACCGAGGATCTGGAAAAGTGCCTGCACAGCATCTGGACAAAGACCGAATGGGAGCACTTTGAGGTGATCGTGGTGGAGAACAACTCCACCGACCCCGCTACCTTTGCCTACTATAAAAAGGCGCAGCAGCGCTATGACGGTCTGCGGGTGGTCACCTACCCGAAAAAGGGCTTCAACTTTTCCGGCATCAACAACTTTGGCCGCAAATATGCCACCGGCGAGTATCTGCTGCTGCTGAACAACGATGTGGAGGTGCGCAGCGGCGAATGGCTCACTGAACTTCTGCGCCAATGCGCCCACCCCGGCGGGGCGGCAGTGTGCGGTGCAATGCTCTTTTACCCGGACGAGACCATCCAGCACGCGGGCGTCATTACCGGGCTGGGGGGCTACGCGGGGCACAGCCACAAGTATAAAAAGGCCGGCGGCAGCGGGTATCTGTTCCGCACTGCCACGGTGCAGGACTTTTCCGCTGTGACCGGTGCCTGCCTGCTGGTAAAGACCAGCGTGTGGGACGAGGTAAAGGGGTTGGACGAAGCCTTTGCGGTGGCCTTCAACGATGTGGACTTCTGTCTGCGGGTGCGGGATGCGGGCTACCGCATTGCGTGGACGCCCTACGCCCAGCTGACCCACTACGAGAGCAAGAGCCGCGGCGGGGACGAGAAAGACCCGGTAAAGGCACGGCGCTTTGCCGCCGAGCAGCAGCGTCTGTACGAGGTGCACGGCAAGGAGAACATCCTGCATGACCCCTACTACAACCCCAACCTGACCATGGACCGGGAGGATTTTTCCGAAAGCGATGATCTGCGCGGGCTGAAAGAGGGACGCATCACGGTGCAGTGGAGGGAATAACAGCATGAACATCAAGGGCCATTTCGAGACCATCACCCGGCACAAGCTGCTGGTGATGAAATACTGCTTTGAATGCGGGTTGTATGAGCAGGGTCTTGCCCACGACCTGAGCAAGTATAGCCCCACCGAGTTCATCCCCGGGTGCATCTACTATCAGGGTGACCACAGCCCCAACGAGGCGGAGCGCGCAGCCAAGGGCTACACCTCGGCGTGGCTGCACCACAAGGGGCGCAACAAGCATCATCTGGAATACTGGATCGATTACAGCACCACTAAGACCGGCCTGACCGGCATGAAGATCCCCCTGCGGTACGTCTGCGAGATGGTGTGCGACCGGGTGGCGGCCAGCCAGATCTATCTGGGCGATAAGTACACCGATGCCTCCGCGTGGGAGTACTACCAGCGCAGCAAGGATCACTACCTGATGCACCCGGAGACCCGGGCACTGCTGGAAAAGCTGCTGTGCATGGTGCGGGACCTCGGGCGGGAGCGCACCTTTGCCTACATGAAATTCCTGCTTGGCTGCGAAAACGATTACTAAGCCCAAAAGGCTGCTGCACAGACTGTGCGGCAGCCTTTTTGCGTGCAGAAAAGCCCGCGCAGTGTGCCCGGTGAAAAAGCAATTCCGGAAAATCGGCAGATTTTCCGGAATTGTGTTCCTGCTTTTGCACGCTTTGCCGAAACTTTCCGGCAAAGTTTGGCGCATCTGCCCATTGACAGCGCACTGCGGCAGGGGATAAGATGAAACCGGGGAGCAACGCGCTCCCATAAGAAGAAAGCGGGGGACCACAGATGAAGCTTTGGAAACGATGGACGGCAGCGGCTCTTGCAGCTGCAATGGCGCTGCTGCTTTTAGCAGCCTGCGGGCCCTCCGGCCCTTCCGCGCCGGGCGCGCCGGACGCGCCGGATAAGCCGGGCAGCAGCGAGACCGGCAAAGACCCCACCGACGAAAAGACCGAGGCGCAGAAGGTGGCCGCAGTGGTGGAAGCACTGAACACAGTGCGCAAGAACAACGGCAATAACACCCCGCTGACCATGGACGCCGAGGTCTGCGCCATGGCTGAAAAAATGGCAAAATTGCAGCTGGACTGGCTGCTTGGCAAGTACGGCACCGACCCGAATGGCAAGCGGTATACGAAGGACTGGAACGACATCAGCAAGCTGACGGTAAAGGATAAAAAGCTGGTGGGCGTAGGCGGCTACGCTGCGTATCCCACAGAAACCAAAATCCGCGACTGGGCAGAGAAAGGCAGCACCCTGAAAAAGGCGCTGGTCAGGGATGACAGTGCCACTCTTGTGGGCGTGGGCGTTGTGCAGAACACCGACCATGCGACAATGGAAAACTGCCCCTTTATGGTGGTCGTGATGACCTACTGATACGAGCAAACGCCGCTGACAAAAAGTCGGCGGCGTTTTTGTGTGGTCTGCCGGATAACGCAAAAACACCCCGGCCGGGCGGTTTTACCGCTTGGCCGGGGTGCTGTTTTGCAAGAAAAATATTACTGCTCGTTTTCGTAGATCTTGATATAGCGCGGGGCGCTTTTATCCTGCCAGAGCAGCAGAATGGCGGTCAGGGCGACAGCCAGTGTGGTGAGGACGGCGAGCAGAGCTTTGAGAACTTTCATGGTTTGGTGCCTCCTTGTGAAGTTCGGGAGCGGAGCGGGGGACGTTCCGCCTGTCATGTTAGGTATAGTATAGCATATTCCCACAGTAAAGGCAAACGGCAGAAGAGGGAGAACAAAAAGAAAAATACGGCAGTTAGTTAAAACTAATCTGCGAAAACGAATAAGAAAGTTCAGGAAAATTCATCATTTGAGCCGTGATGTCGTTGACTTCCCGCGCCAAAATGATACAATAAGTGTGTTAAGCAGCTGCTGTCCCTGTACCAGTGCGCCTGCATGGGCGTGGGGATGGCAATTCAAGCAGAATGGGGGATTTGAAATCCATGTTGAACAAGCTGAAACGTGCGGCGCTTGGCGCGCATACGCCGCATGACAAGGCAACTGCTGCAAGCAAACCTATCCCGATGCCTCTGCCCGCGCAGGTACGCATCCTTATGAGCCAGCACATTGGCGCACCCGCCAAGGCACTGGTGAAAAAAGGCGATGAAGTGTTCGTCGGCACCAAGATCGGTGAGGCGGGCGGCTTTGTCTCCGCAAACATCCACTCCAGCGTTTCCGGTACGGTAGCTGCAGTGGAACCTTTCCGTCTGTCCAATGGCCGTATGTGCGATTCTGTTGTCATCAAAACCGATGGCAAGCAGACCGTAGACCCGGCTGTCAAGGCACCGGAAGTCACCGATAAGGCCAGCTTCCTTGCCGCCGTGCGCGAGTGCGGTCTGGTAGGTCTGGGCGGCGCAGGCTTCCCCACCGATGTGAAGCTGCAGCCCAAGCAGTCGGTGGATACTTTACTGATCAACGCCTCCGAGTGCGAGGTGTGGCTGACCAGCGACACGCAGGAGATGCTGGAGTGCAGCGATGATATCATCCGCGGCATCAAAGCTGTGCTGCAGTATACCGGCATTCCGAAGTGCATCATTGGTATTGAGAACAACAAGCCCGAGTGCATCGACCTGCTGTGCAAAAAGACCAAGGACGACAGCGCTATTGAGGTCAAGCCCCTGCCCAGTGTCTACGGCACCGGCGCAGAGCTGATCCTCATTGAAAAGTGCCTCGGCCGCGAGGTGCCCCACGGCGGTCTGCCCGCCGATGCAGGCGCCATCGTGATGAACGTGACCAGCGTTTCCACGCTGGGCAAGTATCTGGCTACCGGTATGCCGGTGGTCCAGCGTACCATCACCGTGGACGGCGATGCCTGCGCAAAGCCCCAGAACGTTGTTGTGCCCGTGGGCACCGCTTATCAGGACATTCTGGACTATGTGGGCGTCAAGGGCGAGCTGGGCAAGGTGGTTGCCGGCGGTGCCATGATGGGCCCCGCTGTGGAGAACCTTTCCTACCCCACCACCAAGACCACTTCCGGTCTGATCCTGCTGAGCAAGGCAGCTGCACAGCCCGCACAGGTCAACCCCTGCATCCGCTGCGGCCGCTGCGTGGAGTACTGCCCCATGGGTCTGGAGCCCGTGGAGGTCAATCAGGCCTACGCCGCCCGCGATGTGCAGGAGCTGGGCAAGCTGCACGCTGACTACTGCTTCAACTGCGGCAGCTGCTCCTTCGTCTGCCCGGCAAAGCGCCCTGTTACCCAGATGATGAGTCTGGCCAAGGCCTTCTATCTTGGCGAAATCAAAAAAGGAGGCAATAAGTAATGGATACGAAGCTTATTGTTTCGGCTTCCCCGCACGTCCGCAGTGACGAGACCACCCAAAGCCTGATGGCTAACGTGATCGTTGCACTGTGCCCCTGCGTGGTTGCCTCTGCGATCATTTTCGGCGTGCGCGCCCTGCTGGTCACCGCCGTTTCCGTGGTGGCCTGTGTGGCTTTTGAGTGGCTGTACTGCAAGCTGCTGAAGCGTGCAAACCCCATCAGCGACCTGTCCGCCGTGGTCACCGGCATCATTCTGGCCATGAACGTGCCCGTGGGCATGCCCATCGGTCAGCTGATCATCGGCGATCTGGTGGCAATTATTGTTGTCAAGCAGCTGTTCGGCGGCATTGGCATGAACTTTGCAAACCCCGCTCTGGTGGGCCGTATCGTGCTGTTTATCAGCTTTGCCGGTTCTATGAATAAGTGGGTGTTCCCGGATGCAGCGGTGGATCAGCTGTCCAAGGCTACCCCGCTGGCTGTGGCAGATCCCTCCAAGCTGAGCCTGCTGGATCTGTTCATGGGCATCCACGGCGGTGTGCTGGGCGAGACCTGCGCACTGGCTATCGTGCTGGGTCTGATCTATCTGGTGGCTACCAAGACCATCAGTATCGCTATCCCTGCTTCCTATGTTGGCAGCGTGTTCGTGTTCTACCTGATCGCTACCAAGGATCTGCACAGCGCACTGGTTGCCGTGCTGAGCGGCGGCCTGCTGTTCGGCGCTGTGTTCATGGCTACCGACTACGTTACCAGCCCCTTTACCCTGAAGGGTAAGCTGGTGTACGGCGTGTGCCTTGGCATCGTTACCTTTGCTATCCGCTACTGGGGCAGCTACACCGAGGGCGTGTCCTTCGCACTGCTGTTCATGAACCTGTGGGTCCCGTACATCAATGATCTGACCCGTCAGACCCCGTATGGCTATGTGAAGCCTGCAAAGAAAGCGAAGGAGGGTGCTGGCAAATGAGTAAGACTGCAAATTCCAGCTGGGAAACCACCGGTAAGCCGATCGTTGTGCTGACCGTTATCTCTCTGATCGTCAGCCTGCTGCTGGCTCTGGTGAACGGCATGACCGCTCCCGTTATCAAGGAGAACACCCGCCGCACCACGCTGGCTGCTTATGTCAGCGTGATGCCCTCTGTTTCGGACGCAGCTACGCTGGAGGAAGTGACCGACTACACCACCGCCAATGTTACCGGCGTGGTAAAGGCTCCGGACGGCGGCATTGCCATCAAGGCCGAAGAAAAGGGCTTTGACGGCGGCATTCTGACCGTCATCATGGGCTTTGACGCCAACGGCGCCGAGACCGGCATCTGGGTGGACGCTTCTACCCAGACCAAGGGCATCGGCTCCAATGTGTCCACCGATGACTTCCTGGCACAGTTCAACGGCATGGACGGCACCAAGAACATTGTGATGAATCAGGATTTCGATGCGTACAGTGGCGCAACCATTTCGTCCACCGCTCTGTTTGCTGCCATCAATGATTGTATCAACTGCTTCAACGAGCTGGCATAAAAGGAGGTTGGTAAGAAATGGCACAAGAAAATAAGTCCAAGGTAAGCATCCTTACCAACGGCATCATCAAAGAAAACCCTGTTCTGCGTCTGGTTCTGGGCACCTGCTCCATTCTGGCCGTTACCACGGCAGTTTCCAGCGCACTGGGCATGGGCGCCGCCTTCACCTTCGTGCTGGTGTGCTCCAATATCATGATCTCCCTGCTGCGGAAAGTCATCCCCGGCAAGGTGCATCTGCCCTGCTACATCGTTATCATTGCAGGCTTTGTGACCATCGTGCAGATGTTCATGCAGGCCTACATGGAAAGCCTGTACAACGCTCTGGGCGTGTTCCTGCCCCTGATCGTTGTCAACTGCATCATTCTGGGCCGTGCCGAGATGTTCGCCTGCAAGAACAATGTGGTGGATTCCGCACTGGACGGCGTGGGCATGGGCCTCGGCTACACCCTCACTGCTACTCTGATGGCCTCCATCCGTGAGATCCTGGGCAGCGGCACCTGGCTGGGCTTCCAGATCATTCCGGAAAGCGTTGCCAAGGTCTCCATCATGACGCAGGCTCCCGGTGCATTCTTCTGCTTTGGCCTGTTGATGGCCGGCTGTGTGTGGCTGGAAGGCAAGCTGGACGCCCGCATCGAGCGCAAGAGCTGCTGTGATCTTGACAATCTGAAGAAGGAGGCGGAATAAGATGCTCGTCAAACTCGCTGCGATCTTCTTCAGCATGATCCTTGTCAACAACTATGTGCTGGTGAAGTTCTACGGTATCTGCCCGTTCCTGGGCGTTTCCAAAAAGCTGGATTCCGCTGTTGGTATGTCCGGTGCTGTCATCTTTGTCATGTTCATGGCAACGGCCGTTACCTTCCCCATCCAGATCTTCATTCTGGACAAGGCTGGTCTGAGCTATCTGCAGACCATCGTGTTCATTCTGGTCATCGCTGTGCTGGTGCAGTTCATCGAGATCTTCCTCAAGAAGTACGTCGTTGCACTGTATAACTCGCTGGGCGTTTATCTGCCCCTGATCACCACCAACTGCTGCGTGCTGGCCGTTACCATTCTGGTCGTGGGCGACTACGGCGCAGATGTGGCTGCACACGGCTTCGGCTACGCCTACATCGAGGCTCTGATCTGCGCCATCGGCGCAGGCTGCGGCTTTATGCTGGCCATGGTCATGTTCAGCGGCGTGCGTAAGCGCGTGGAAGCCTGCGATCCCCCGGCACCCTTCAAGGGCCTGCCCATCACCCTGATCGCAGCTGCAATCACCAGCCTGTCCTTCATGGGCTTCGGCGGCATCGTCGAAAACCTGTTCAATGTTACGCTGTAAGGGAGGAACAGGACTATGAATATTGTATCTGCTGTTATCCTGTGCACCATCGTGGGCGCTGTGGGTGCTATCGTTCTGGTGGCTGCCGCAAAGTTCATGGCGGTGGAGGAAGACCCCCGCATTGAGGAAGTTTCTGCCTGTCTGGCCGGCGCAAACTGCGGCGGCTGCGGCTACGCCGGCTGTTCCGACTACGCCAAGGCAGTTGTTCTGGACGGCGTGCCCTGCGACAAGTGCGCACCCGGCGGCCCCAAGGCTGCCGCTGCCATTGCCAAGATCATGGGCGGCGAGGCAAGCGCCGTAGAGAAGAAGGCTGTTGTGCAGTGTCAGGGCAGCTCCGAGCACTGCAAGCCCGCCTACGACTACAAGGGCATCCAGACCTGTGCTGCTGCGGCAGCCCTGTACGGCGGCCCCAAGACCTGCTCCTTCGCCTGCATCGGTTTGGGCGACTGCACCAAGGTGTGTAAGTTCGACGCCATCCACATCGTAGACGGTGTGGCAAAGGTGGACAAGGACAAGTGCACCGGCTGTGGTGCCTGTGCCAACATCTGCCCCAAGCAGGTCATCATGATCGACGCTGCCGGCCCCCGCAAGCCGGTGGTCATGTGCTCCAACAAGGATAAGGGTGCTGTGGCAAACAAGCTGTGCACCACTTCCTGCATTGCCTGCGGTATGTGCGAGCGCACCTGTAAGTTCGACGCTATCCATGTTGTGGACGGCGTGGCACGCATTGATTACGACAAGTGCAAGGGCTGCGGTATGTGCGCCCAGAAGTGCCCCAAGCACATCATCCTGTTCCCGCTGAAGGATGACCCCAATCCCCCGAAGCCCGTGGTGAAGCCCGCCGCTCCCGCTGCTGCCCCCGCAGCAAAGCCGGAAGCCAAGGCTGAGGCAAAGCCCGAGACCAAGGCAGAGTAAACTGTAAACCAAAGCCCGGCGGGCTTTTTTGTATCCGTTTATTCCGTCTTAGTGGGACGAATAGTCACCTCGCCGCAGCGCAGCGCCTCGGTGCGCCCGCCCTCCCGCTGTACCACCAGCCGCCCGGCATCGTCAATGGAAAGCGCCTGTGCGGCGTAGGTTTCGGTGCCGGTGCACACGGTCACCCAATGACCGGGCACAAAGCAGCGGGCGCGGTACTCGTCCAGACAGGCAAAGCCCGGGCACAGCGCCAACAGCTCCCGCCCGATGGCACCCGCCAGCGCCGCCCGGCTTACCGGGGCAGGGCCGCCGGGGTATAGGCTGCCTGCTTTGGCGGCAAGCTCCGGGGGAAAGTCCTCCGCCGTGGCGGTCAGGTTCAGCCCGATGCCCACCACCAGCCATTCCAGCTGGCCGCTTTCAAGGTCTGTACCGGCCTCGGTCAAAATGCCGCACACCTTTTTGCCCTTATAATACAGGTCGTTCACCCACTTGATGGCAAGTTCCAGCCCACACAGCATCTGCACCGCCCGGCAGACCGCCACTGCCGCGCTGATGGTGGCGGTCTGGGCGTTGGCGGCAGGCAGCGGCGGGCGCAGCACCACCGAGCAGTACACCCCCTTGCCCGCCGGGCTGGCAAAGCTGCGTCCCAGCCGCCCGCGCCCGGCGGTCTGCCCGCCCGCCAGCACCAGCGTGCCGTGGGCAGCGCCTTCCAGCGCCAGCAGCTTTGCGGTGCGGTTGGTGCTTTCCAGCGTGTCGTACAGCTGCACCGGGGCGGGGTAGGGGCCTACCGCCTCGGTGCAGAAGGGGTCGCCGCCCAGCAGGCGGTACCCCCGGCGGGAGGCGGCTTCCAGCGCATAGCCCTGCGTGGTAAGCGCCGCCGCCGCCTTGTGCACGGCAGCGCGGCTGACCCCCAGCTGCTGCGCCAGCTGCTGACCGGAAATATATGCGCCCTCGGCGGCGCTCAGCGCCTGTAAAAGCGCCTGACGGGTGGTAGAAGCCATGGCGAAAATCCTCCCTGTGTGCTATACTGCTATTGTACCATATCTGCGGAAGAAGAAAAAGTTTGAAAATATTTTAGTTTTTTGCAGGAACTGCCGCCGCTCCTTCGTATTAAAGACAGAAGGGCGGCGCAGAGTACCGCATCCAAAACCGGAAAGGAGGCCGTGCAGCGCGTTGACAACACAGGAATTCAGCACGATGGTGCAGAAATATCAGGCGCTCGTGTACACGGTCTGCCACCAGCTGGTACCGGATGTACAGGAAGCGCAGGATCTGACGCAGGAGACCTTTCTGGCAGCGTGGCGGGCCATTGACCGCTGCCCGCCCGGCTTTGAAAAGCAGTGGCTGGCGCGTATCGCGGCCAACAAAGCCAAGGACTATCTGCCCAGCGCGTGGGTGCGCAAGATGAACACCCCTGGCGACGAGGTGCTGGCGCTGGAGGGCGCGCCGCCCGGTATGCAGCCGGAGCAGCAGGTACTGGAAGCACTGGGCGAAGAGGAGCTTACCGGGATGATCTTAAATCTGCGCGAGCCCTACTGCACGCCCTGCCGTCTGGTGCTGCTGGAACAGCACACTATGGCCGAAGCTGCAAGACTGTGCGGACGCCCGCCCAAAACGGTGGAAGCGCAGGTCTACCGCGCCAAAAAGATGCTGGCGCAGCAGATTTTGCAAAACGACCGCGTACCCTGTGAAAGGAGGAGCGTACATGGAACTGTTTGACGTAAAAGGCTGTCTGAGTGAGGAAGGTTTACAGGCACTGGTCGGCGGGCAATTGGACGAAACGCAGCGGCTGGAAGCCGCCGAGCACCTTGCCTACTGCGACCGCTGCATGGACCGCTACACCGCCCTATTGACTGACGATGTGCTGGAGCAGCCGCCGCGCTCCGCCCGGGGCGCGGTGATGGGCACCATCTGGATACGGCTGATGCAGAACACATGGGGACGCGCCGCTGTGGCAACGGTGGCGGCGGTTCTGGCGCTGACGCTGTGGCGCGCCGGTACGCTGGAACAGATCCTGCACACCGGGCAGCAGCTGAACACATGGCTGCCGCAGACCACGCAACAGACCGAACCGGAGCTGCTGGGCAAGCCGGTGAACGACAAAGCGCCGCAGCCCTCCACCGCCCCGCTGGGCAAGCCCATAGAGGACAAAAAGCAGCTGACCGAAAAACTATCCGATGCACCGGACGCGCTTTTGCACCGCAGTGCAGACACCACTGAGAAATGAGGGAACTGATTATGAAGAAAAACGGGATCCTGACCCTGCTGTTTGCCTGCATCCCCGGTGCGGGGCAGATGTATCAGGGCTATATGAAGCGGGGGCTCTCGCTCATCACCATGTTCTGCCTGTTTATTATCCTAGGCAGCACCACGGGGCTGGACGCACTGGTAGTCGGCTGCATCGTTGTGTATATGTACAGCTTTTTCGATACCTTGAACCTCCGCGCGCAGCTGGCGGCAGAAAAAGCCCCGGAGGACGATTATCTGGTGCACTTTAATTGGCACGATGCCCGCATGACCCAGTTCATGGGCGAGAGCCACAAGCTGGTGGGCTGGGGGCTCATCGCGCTGGGCGCCATCGTGTTCTACAACAACATCATCATGCGGGTGCTGGGCGATGTGATGTGGCGCTGGGGACAGGATAACCCGGTTTTCCGCGCCATCTACCTGATGCTGGACGCCCTGCCGCAGATCGTGGTCTGCGTGGCACTGATCGTGTGCGGTATGTGGCTGGTGCGCGGCCCGAAAAACAAAAAGGGCAAGCAGCCCGCCGAGGAGGAACCCGAGGACTTCCACGCCTACACGGCTGCGCCGCAGGCAGAGGATGCAGAGGATGCAGAGGACACCGCAGACACGGACACCCATTTTGCCATGCCGGAGCTTTCGGCACTGCTGGGGGAACCGGTGACCGACGCAGAACAGAACGAAACCCCTGCGGAGGATGACGATGACCGAGCAGAATAAGACCCCTTTGACGACACAGCCGGGCAGTGCGCCCGCGCCGGAGCAGAAACCGGCAGAAAAACGACCCGCTGAAAAGCCCCTGCGCCGGGTGGGCAGCCTGACCTTGGGCGCGTGCCTCATTGCGGCGGGCGTGTTCTTCCTGCTGTATTTCTTTGTGCCGGGCTTTGATGTGCAGCTGACCTTGAAGATCGCCCCGGCGGTGGCGCTGGTGCTGCTGGGATGCGAGGTGCTGTTCTTTGCCGCCCGCCCCGGCCGCTGGAAGTACGATTTTGTGTCCGTGCTGGTCTGTCTGGTGCTGATGGCGGGCTGCTTCTGCATGGCGATGCTGCCCATGCTATGGGACGAGTTGAGCGGCGAAAATCAGCAGACGATGAACCGTCTGAGCGCACAGGCCATTGACGAACTGTACACCGCCTGTAAGCAGGATGCGCAGGATATTGCCATCCGGGATATCAGCGGCAGGCTGTACCTGAGCGGCCCGCAGGCCGAAACCTTGCAGCAGGCCGCCGCCCTGCCCGCCGGGGATGTCTACCTGACCTTGACCGTGGAGCTGTTCGGCCCGTATGACAGCGCCGCCGCCTTTGCCCGGGATTGCTACACCCTGACCGCACTGGCAAAGCAGTGCACCGTGCCGCCGGAAAATCTGCACTTTACATGGGATGCCCGCAGCCCGGCAGAAAGCAGCCTGAACACCGGCAGTCTGCTATACACCGAGGACTATTCGCTGGACCTGAGCGGCGCTGTGCAGCTGGACTGGACAGAGCAGCAGATGGAACAGCAGACCGAGACCGAGTATCTGCTGGACGCAGAGAATATCCCCGACGAGGATTAAAAAATACCGCCGCACAGCTGT
>ERZ1673747.2658-NODE-2658-length-13112-cov-7.877231_pt1 | contig 13112 bp, 10 predicted proteins | sample MGYA00580220_ERZ1673747 | MGnify/ENA primary metagenome ERZ1673747 (study PRJEB41218, sample SAMN15661769) | gut metagenome | host: Homo sapiens | place: Canada: London | collected 2015-08-20/2019-03-30 | study: EMG produced TPA metagenomics assembly of... | reverse complement strand
GACATCGCCGAACTGGCCGTGGCCGCCGGTCTGCTTCTTATGGCGGCCCTGCTTCTGGCAGGCCTTGCGGATGGACTCACGGTAGGCGATGCGGGGAGCCTCGAGGCCGATCTCCACGCCGAACTTGTTCTTCAGCTTGGCCTTGACCACATCGAGGTGCTGCTCGCCCAGACCGCCGATGATCTGCTGGTGGGTCTCCGCGTTGTTGATGTAGCTCAGGGTGGGGTCTTCCTCCATCAGACGGGCCAGAGCGCTGCTGATCTTGCCCTCGTCGCCCTTCTTGGCCACAGTGACGGCCATGAACAGGCTGGGTTTGGGGAAGACGGGTGCCGGCAGCTTGACCACACGGGAGGCGTCGCAGAGGGTGTCGCCGGTCTTGGCGCTGATCAGCTTTGCCACAGCGCCCACGTCACCGGCACCGATGCTCTCTGCCTCGGTCTGCTTCTTGCCCAGAACGGTGAGAGGCTTGCCCAGCTTCTCGGTCTCGCCGGTGCGGGCGTTGACGAGGGACGCGCCTGCGGTGATCTTGCCGCTGATGACGCGCAGATAGCTCAGTTTGCCCACGAAGGGATCTGCCACAGTCTTGAAGACGTATGCAACGGTGGGGTCGCTCTCGGCACAGTTCAGCTCGACGGGGTCGCCGTTGGCGTCCTCTGCCAGAACGCTGTTGTGCTCCGGGCTGGGCAGCAGCTTATGCATATTGTACAGCAGCATATCCAGAGCCTGCTGGTTGACGGCGCTGCCGCAGAACACGGGGGTGATGAGGCCGTCCTTGACGCCCTTGCGCATTCCCTCGACGATCTCCTCTGTGGTGAACGCCTCACCGCCGAAGAACTTCTCCATCAGCTCGTCGTCGGTCTCGGCGATGGCCTCACTCATGGCCTCGATGAGGCCCTGGAAGCGGTGGCCGATGTCGGGCAGCTCCACCTGTACCTGCTTGCCGCCCTCATACTTGAACGCCTTCTGGCTGAACAGGTTGATGTACACGGGGGTGCCGTCATCCAGCTTGGCCGGGACGACGCAGGGACAAACGGTGGAACCGAACTTGATCTTCATGTCTTCCAGAATTTTGAAGTAGTTCGCATTCTCCAGATCGCACTTGGAGACGAAGACCATCGTAGCCTTGCCGTTCTTGCGGGCCAGCTGGAAGGCCTTCTCCGCGCCGACAGTCACACCGCTGCGGCCCGACACGCACACCAGCACGCTCTCGGCTGCACGGATGCCCTCGTACTCGCCTGCCTCAAAGTCGAACAGGCCCGGAGCATCGATGAGGTTGTACTTGATGCCCTCATACTCCACCGGCACTACCGATGCCGACAGACTGGCCTTCCGCTTTGCTTCCTCGGGGTCAAAGTCCGAAATCGTGGTGCCGTCCTCGACCCGGCCCATACGCTCGGCAGCGCCCGAAAAATAGACCAATGCCTCGGTCAGCGTCGTTTTGCCGCTGCCGGCATGGCCCGCGATCAAGATATTGCGGATGTTGTTGCTTGCGTATTTCATATCGGTTTTTCCCTCATTTCCGCCGCACGGAGCATTCTCTCCGCTTTTGTGGCATATTTTACAAAGATAATACCACACTTCAAACGATTTTTAAATATTTCGTTTGAAATTTCCGGCTTTCGCCCTGCCAAACTTCCCGGCCTCGTTTTGTGCATTTTGCCTTGAGGGAGAGCGTTTTATTGTAAAAGTCCCTGCGGCACGCTATAATAGGGGCGTCGAGACCAACTTTCACGCAAACGAAGGAGCACTGCACGATGAAACGCACGGATTATATCAACTGGGACGAATACTTCATGGGCATTGCCCTGCTCACGGCGATGCGCTCCAAAGACCCCAGCAGTCAGGTGGGGGCCTGCATCGTCAGCCCGGAAAACAAGATCCTCTCTCTGGGCTACAACGGTATGCCCATCGGCTGCGACGACGACGCCATGCCGTGGGAACGGGAGGGCGACCCGCTGAACACCAAGTATATGTACGTCTGCCATGCCGAGCTGAACGCCATCCTCAACAGCGCCCACAACAACCTGAAGGGGGCGCGGGTGTACGTCACCCTCTTTCCCTGCAACGAGTGCACCAAGGCCATCATCCAGTCCGGCATCGCGGAGGTGGTCTACTACAGCGACAAGTACCACAACACCGATTCCAGCGTTGCGGCGCGATTCATGTTCAAAAAGGCCGGTGTCCGCCTCACCCCCTACCAGCCCAGCGGACGGAAGGCGGAGCTGGAGTTGTAATCCGTCAAAAATTATGCTAAACTGAGAGTAAGGCGCTGATTGCAAAATTGGTGGTCATGCTTTCCTGTCCCGCGTCGCTGATTCTTCCTCTACATTCATCCTCGGTCTTCTGGGGCTGATCGTTGACGTAGTCCGCCTGACCATTGATGTCATGGAGAAGATTTCTCAGAAGAAAAACGATGATAACAAAAAAGATTGACCGCCACAGTGTTCCAAGCCTGACGGTCAATCTTTTTGATTCTGGGATGGAAAGCTGCCCCTTTGCAGTCAGCGCCCCTTCTGTTTGTAGTATAGTCGAATCACCGTTATTTGTCAAGGCATCCATTCGTTCTTGACTGCTTTCCCTTCCCGTATTATAATAGAGTTTACAAAAGTATAAATATGCATTATTTTGCGAATAGAGAGGAGTATATACAATGGATCTTACGAACCGCAGCTTTTTGAAGCTCCTTGATTACACCCCCGACGAGATCGAGGGCCTGCTGGATCTCGCCGCCGACCTGAAGGCCAAGAAAAAAGCTGGTGTCCGCCACGACGCTCTGCGCGGCAAGAACATCGCCCTCATCTTTGAGAAGACCTCCACCCGCACCCGCTGCAGCTTCGAAGTTGCAGCCCACGATCTGGGCATGGAAGTCACCTACCTCGACCCGTCGGGCAGCCAGATCGGCAAAAAAGAGTCCATCGCCGACACCGCCCGGGTGCTGGGCCGGATGTTCGACGGCATCGAGTACCGCGGCTACGGCCAGCAGATTGTGGAAGACCTCGCCCACTACGCCGGTGTGCCGGTCTGGAACGGCCTGACCAACGAGTTCCACCCCACCCAGATCCTGGCCGACTTCCTCACCATCCGGGAACACTTCGGCCATCTCAAGGGCATCCACTTCGTCTACTTCGGCGACGCCCGCTACAACATGGGCAACAGCCTGATGGTGGGCTGCGCCAAGATGGGCCTCCACTTCACCGCCTGCGCCCCCAAAAAGTACCAGCCCGACGCTGCTCTGGTGGCCGAGTGCCAGAAGATCGCCGCCGAGACCGGGGCCACCCTCACTTTTGAGGAAGACCCCGCCAAGGCCGCACAGGGCGCGGACGTCCTTTACACCGACGTCTGGGTCTCGATGGGCGAGCCGGTGGAGGTCTGGGCCGAGCGGATCAACGACCTCTCCGCCTACCAGATCGATCAGAAGCTGATGAATATTGCAGGCCCCCACGCCGTCTTTATGCACTGCCTGCCCGCTTTCCACGACCACAAGACCACCGTGGGCAAGGAGATGGGCGAGCGCTTCGGCCGCGACGCGATGGAGGTCACGGACGAGGTCTTCGAAGGCCCCCAGAGCATCGTCTTTGACGAGGCCGAGAACCGGATGCACACCATCAAGGCCGTCATGGCGGCTACGCTGGGCTACAAGGGCTGATATGGGCGGAGGACACGTTTCACGCCCCGATTTCGGGATGCCCCAGCCAGACCCTTCCCACCCACTGACCGAGTTTTACTGCCTGCTGCAGCGCGCACTGGACCGGGAGGGCGTCTTTGCCCTGCCCGCGCTCTACGCACAGTTTCGCGCACCGGCGCGGCGCATCTACGCCGACGAGGCCGCGGATTTTCTCACCCTCCTGCCTGAGGAGGGCGAGGGCGCTTCCCGGCTGCTGGCCCCGGCACAGCTCCAACTGCTCTACTCCACCCTCCACGTCACACCGGAAGGTGCGCCCGCCGCCCTGCTGCTCACCGAGGAGTGCACCCGGACGGTCTATGCCGTCCAGCTTCTTCCGCCCTTTGTCTGGGAAGACCCGCTCCCGCCCCTGCCGGACGCCCCGGCGGCGCTGAGCCTCACCCTCACCCTGTGGGACGTGGAGGAGATCGACGCCCACCCCGCTGCATTGGGCCACCGCCTCGTCTGCGACAAGGCGGGCAAGCGCTGGCTCCACCACCCCCGGGCTGAGACCTATCTTTCCGAGCGGGTGGCGCTCTTCCAGCGGCTCTACCGGTAATACAGAATCTGCGCTCAGGGTCATCTGCCAAAACATGGCGGCAGATGGCTCTTTTGTTTTTTGCGTATTCATGTTATACTTTGGGTGACTGTGGAGCGTCCGGCGGAAGATTTTTCCGCCCTGCCCCATAAACTGCAATAATCGGGGCCGCTCATCCGTGTATGAGGTGAATGTCCCCTGTCGATCACCAATTCCACCGTGCCCTGCTGTACACAGGGCGTTAAAGGAGCATAGAACTATGGGACAGCTGACCAAAAATGAGATTTTTGCGCTGGCCGTGCAGCGATACAGTGACACGGTGTTCCGCGCTGCCATGCACAACTGCAGCTGCACTGCCGATGCGGAGGATGTGGTGCAGGATGTTTTCGAAAAACTGCTGTGCTACAATGGCCGCTTCGAGAGCGAAGAGCACCTGAAAGCGTGGCTGCTGCGCGTGACCATCAACCGCTGCCACGACCTGACCCGCGCCGCCCGCCAGAAGGACACCGAGCTGGACGAGAATCTTCCTGCCCCGGGCCAGATGGAGGACGGCAGCGTGCTGGACGCCGTGCGCGCCCTGCCTGAGAACTACCGCAATGCGGTCTACCTCCACTACTACGAGGGATACACCGTCGCCGAGGTGGGCCGGATGCTGGGTGCCCCCACCAACACGGTGCTCAGCTGGCTTCGCCGCGCCCGCGCCCAGTTACATACGATGCTGAAGGAGGAGATCGAAGATGAGGTGGTTTGAGTATAAAATGGAGGTGGACGACCTTCACGCATCGGATGACCTGAAGGCGAAGCTTCTTGCCATGCAGGGGGGCCAGACGGCATCCAGCGCCCCCAAGGTCGCCCCGAAGCCCAGAAAGGCCATCCGCTTTTCCCGCAAGGCCCTGAGCATCGCCGCCTGCGGCCTGCTCTGCGGCGTCGGCCTGTATGCAGCGGTCGGCTCGCCCTTCCGCCTGATGGCTGCGGGTGGTGCGGCACTCACGGCAGAGCCGGCCCCCGAGACGGCCTCCTATGCCGCCTATTCGATGGACGGCGTGAACAGCGCCCTTTCCGACTCCAAAATGGCCGTCCAGAGCAGCGGTGCTGCCGACACCGGCAGCGCCGTGAGCGACCGCAGCGCAGATGACACCAGCGCCCTGCGCGCCGAGGCCGCACAGGAGGGCACGAAGCTCATCTACACGGCCAACCTTACCATCGAGAGCAAGGACTTTGATGCCGCCCGCACCGCCCTCAACGAGGCTGTGAGCGCCGCTGGCGGCTATATGGAGTCCAGCGATGAGTCCTCCTATTCTGGCATGGGCCGCAGCCTCTCCCTTACCATCCGCGTCCCGCAGGACAACTACACCAGCTTCCTCGCAGCCGCCGCGCAGGCAGGCAACCTCGTGGACAAGAGCGAGCAGGTGCAGGACGTCACCACCCAGTATATGGACATCGAGGCCCGGCTTTCGAACCTGACCGCCCAGCGCACCCGCCTGCAGGAGCTTCAGGCCACCGCCGAGAACCTCTCCGACCTGCTGGAGATCGAATCCTCCCTCAGCGACGTGCAGTATCAGCTGGAAAGCTGGCAGTCGCAGCTGAACTGGTACAGCCAGCAGGTGGAGTGCTCCACGGTCTACCTCTCGCTGTCTGAGGTGAAGGAGTACACCCCCACCGAGGAATCCTATCTCTCCCAGCTGTCCAGCGCCCTCCGCAACGGCTGGTCGGGCTTCGTCTCCGGCCTCCAGCAGCTGACGGTCTGGGTCGTGGGCGTCTGGCCTCTGCTGGCCCTCATGGCCGCAGCCGCTCTCATCGTCCATCTGGTGCGCCGCCGCACCCGCAAATGACCTCCGCCGAAAAAATCCGGAACCTTTTTGAAAAAACGCTTGACATCCGCCCCATCCTGTGGTATTATACTTGAGCAGTCAGCGAGAGGCTGACAGCAAAAAGTAAATATCGCGGGGTGGAGCAGTCTGGTAGCTCGTCGGGCTCATAACCCGAAGGTCGTTGGTTCAAATCCGGCCCCCGCAACCACCAAGCATCTTGATTTTATCAAGATGCTTTTTCTTTTGTTTTCCGCATACGAGAAGAGGGACTGCATGGTAAGCGCAGTCCCTCTTTTGCATTATGTTACAGCATCCCGTGCCGACGCTGCTCGGCTTCCAGCTCCTGATTCAGAGCCGCCTTGCGGTGGTCCAGCAGGAGGTCTTTGTTGTACTGGAAATACCGCTCACAGCCGTTTTCAGCGATGAAGGCATGGGCGGCGGGCGACAGGGTCAGCTCGGTGACGAAGACCACCATCTCCTGACTCTCGGCAAAGGCCTGCTCCATGAAGTCGAAGGCCGCCTCCAGCGCGGCGCTGGCCCTCTGCTGGGCCGTGTCGCGGGCCTCCGACAGGGTGCCGAACTGCTCCCGCAGCACCTTGAAGGCGGTGTCTGCGTCCGGCGCGGCGGCACGCAGCAGCGTTTTCTCCCAGCCGCGCAGAGTCTTGGCAGTCTGCAGGCGGGCTTCCAGCGCGGGCTTGTCCAGCAGACCGGCGGTGCGCTTTTTCTGGGTCTCGGCCTCGTAGTCGGCGGTCATCTGGCCGAAGAGCTGCGCCCAGCAGTTCGGCTCCTGCGCCAGCTCTGCGGGCATCCCGGCAAACGCCTTCTTGGTCTCCTTCAGGAAGGCATAGCAGCCGTCGGCCACCGCGTCAGCCCGCCGGGAGGCGGCAAAGCGCGTCTCGAGGCCGGACAGGAGGAGGCTGACAAGGCTCAGTCTCTCGTCGAAGGGAGCCTGCAGCAGCCGCGCAAAGGCGGCGGGGGCGGCTCTGCCGGCCAGAATGTCTTCCACGCCGTAATCGTCGCGGTACTTGTAGTAGAGGTCGAGATAGGCCGCAAAGTCCTCTGCGATCTTCTGGTGCTGGATATACTGGCGGATCAGCTCCTCGTCGGCCTGCAGGCCCAGCGACTCGTAGGTGTTGAGCAGGTTGGACAGATCCTCCCAGCCGCGGGCGGTGACGAACTGGGTGCCGTCCACGTCGGCGTTGATCTGGTAGAAGTTCTGGGGGTGCAGCTCGAGATAGCTCAGGATGGCGCTGTGGAGATGGGCTGCGCGGGCGTAATCCTTCCAGACCGGCAGGTCCGGCTCGATGTCCATCCGGCGGACGCGGTCGAGGGTGACGATGTCGAAGTCGCGGACAGATTTGTTGTATTCCGGCGGATTGCCTGCTGCCACGATGACCCAGCCCGCAGGCACGGCCTGATTGCCGAAGGTCTTGCACTGCAAAAACTGCAGCATGGTGGGGGCCAGCGTCTCGGAGACGCAGTTGATCTCGTCGATGAAGAGGATGCCTTCTTTCAGGCCCGTAGCCTCCATCTTGGCGTAGACGCTGGCGATGATCTCGCTCATGGTGTATTCCGTCACCGAGACGTCCCGGCCTCCGTAGTTGCGCTGGCGGATGAAGGGCAGGCCCACGGCGCTCTGGCGGGTGTGGTGGGTGATGGTGTAGGCCACCAGCGCCACGCCGCACTCCCGCGCCGCCTGCTCCATCACCTGCGTCTTGCCGATGCCCGGAGGCCCCATCAGCAGGATGGGGCGCTGGCGGATGGCGGGGATGGCGTACTCGCCCAGAGCGTCCTTGGCGAGATAGGCTCGGACGGTATGCTCGATCTCTTCTTTGGCTCGTTTGATGTTCATATTGCTTTTCCTCGCTATCACGAATTGTTGAGGTCGCGGTAGAGGTCGTCCTCCTCCGCCAGCGCTTCGGCGAGCGCCGAGGCGCTGCGGGCGGCCTCACCGGTAAATTCTTCTTCGTCCAGAACCACCTTCATAGCCCACGGCGGCACGTTGGCGTCGTCAAAGCGATCCCCCAAGAAGAGGAACGCCGTGTCGTAGGCCGGGCGGCGGGCCGGGTAGCTGCCCATGCCGTCGGTAAAGTAGAGCAGGCCCCGCAGATTCGAGAACTTCTTCTCGGCGCAGAGCTGGCTGACGTACTCGAAGGCGGGCCGGAAGTCGGTGCCGCCGCCGCCCCGCAGCTCGAAGTGGTTCATGGCACGGATGAGGTCGTCCTCGCTCTTTACCGGGATGTCCTGCCGGACGGCGTTGTCCGCTTGGATGAGATGCAGATTCATCCGGTGGAAGAAATTCTCCCTGCCCTTCAACAGGGTGTACGTCTCGGCCAGAAAGGCCCGCACCAGCTCGCCCGACGTGGAGTAGCTGGTGTCGATGACGAGGGCCAGCTCCTCGATCTTCTTGCTCTCCCGGGTCTCCAGCGGCTCGATGAGGGGCAGGTTGCCATAGACCGACAGGCCGTAGGTGTAGAAGTTCAGGTCGAACTCGTCCGGGTCGAGGTGGACTTCCTCCCGGGTGACGCAGAACCGGCGCAGAAAGTCGCTGTAGCTGCGGCGGCTGCGGTTCGCGGCCTTGACCTGCTCCCGCAGGGCGTCTGCCCCCTCACCGGCCTCTTTGTCCCGCAGTTCCAGTTCGGTCTGCATCCGCTCCCCGATCTTCTGCCACGTCTTCTGGGGCAGAGGGGTGGGCATCTGCTGGGGCTGGTCGGGGGCGTCCTTGGGCCAGAGGCGGTGGTCGTCGGTGTAGAACTCCTTTTCCAGCTGCCGCAGCACGCCGGGCGTCTGACGCACCAGCCAGCGGTAGATGGGGGCCGCAGCGGCCACCTTCTCCTGCGCGGCGATCTCTTCATAGGCGTGCTGGCGCACCCACGTCAGGGGGCGCTGGACGCTCCTGCGGCCAAGGCCGTCGATGACGTTTTCCACTGCGATGTCGCAGGCGAGGCTCCACAGCCTCGCGTCCCGCCTGCCCCGCAGCCAGAGGTGGCGGAAGATGCAGTGGAAGACGGTGTGGAGATACAGCCGGTTGAGGTACTTCGGGTTCTTCTGGTAAAGCCGCAGCAGAGCACTGGGCTGGTAGCAGAGGATGGTGCCGTCGGTCGCCAGCACACCGCACCGCTCGTCGGCGGTGGGCGTCAGGGCCGAGAGGGCCTGATCCAGAAAGCGGAAGTCCAGATACAGCCCGCTGCGCACCACGGCCAGCACCTCACCGCCCATCCGGGCCTGCCACTCCTCATGCGTCTCGGGGCGGGCCGACTGGAAGGGCTTGCGGGGGTCGAAAAACTTTTCCTTCTCAGAAATCAAAATCATACCTCTTCTTTTGGGGCGCAGCGGCACGCTTTTTATGCTCTGCGTCGGCCAGCAGGGCAGCCGCACCGGCGTTGTCGGCCTTGGCGGCGAGGACAGCGCCCTCGGCAAAGGCGTCGGCGTCCATGACGTCTAGTGCCAACAGGGCCTTGATGCCCTCCATGTCCTGCGCCTTGAGCAGACGGTTCAGCACCCGCCCGGTGTTTGCTTTCAGGAAGTCCCGATAGGCCCCCTGCGCGGCGGCGCTCAGCTGCCACGGCCAGCGGAGGCGGTCGAAGCAGAGCATCGCCATCACCGCCGCGTCGTCGGCGTCGTGGCCCTGCGGGAAGATGGCGTCATACTCCGCCGAGAGGAGCCTGTTTTCGAGGAAGCACTGCCGATAGTGGTAGCCCTGCCCCGAAAAGGTGTGGAGCAGGATGTGAGCAGGGGTCTCTTCGATGTCCTCCCAGTAGGCAGGATACCACAGCCCCGCCCGGGGCGAGGCCTCCCCCACCGGCCAGAAGAGCGCCCGCACCGCCTCGGTGATGCTGCCCACAAGGGCGAACAGGCCGGTGGGCTGCTCGGGTGCTGCCCGGACGATGAGGTCTTCCAGCGCGAAGCAGTTGAGGAAAACGTCGCTGCCCATGGTCAGCTCCCCCGCCCCGGCGCTCAGACGGCGGAGCTTCCGGCAGTTGTAGAACGCACAGCTGCCCACGACCCGCAGGCTGTCGGGCAGGGAGACTTCTTCGAGGAAGTTCCCGCAGACGGGGTGCAGGTCGTCGTCCTGCGCCGACGCCGCAGGCGCATCGAAGTCGAAGCTGTACCGCGCCCGGCCTCCCACCTCCCGGCCAAAGGCACGGGTCAGGCGGAGCGTGCCGTCCTCGGCCTGCTCATAGCGGCAGGTCTTTTCCGGCCCGGGCAGGCCCCGGGGCTTCTCCGAAAAGCAGTAGTCGCCCAGCTCGGTGATGGGCCACTCACCCCCCTCCGGCCCGGGCACAGCCCCGGGCAGCACAGCGCACGGCTCGCCGCCGTACACCCGCACAAGGCGGGCCGCACCGCCCGCCAGCGGCAGAATATCTAGTAGCATAATAACTCCTATCCACTAACGCAAGGCCCGCTCTTTTTCGCCACATCGGGCTTTCAGCGGCCAGCTCAGAGTTTTCCGGCCTGCCAATGGGTGGTACTTCGTACCCGGGTTGCGGCTCCCAGCGGCTGCTCCGCTCTCGCTTGCATCCCGCTGGCCGCTGCCCCAGCAGCTTCTCCCTGTTTCCGCCACTGGCGGCGGTCGTCGCTGCTGCCCTCTGGGGGAGCTGGCGCGCCAGCGCCTGAGAGGGCTGCATAAAAAAGGCTGCTGCACAGACACGCCGTGCAGCAGCTCCATTCAAAGCTTCATCCCTGTGCGGCCTGTGCAAGGCAATCGTTCATTGCCGCAAATACCGCGTCGCTGGTCATGGTGCTGCCGGAAACGGCATCCACGCCCGCCGTAGAGCCAGCCGCCAGCAGGGAGGACGACAGGGCTTCTGCCGCCTTGCCGCCCAGATCCGGCGTCTCGCCGGAAGCATCGATCGCAACATTGGTCACTTTTCCGCCGGTGATGGTCACGGTGACGCCCACCTCACTCAGACAGCCCTGCGCGCTGGCGGTATAGGTGCCGTCGGTGTAGGTCTCGGCATTGTCGGCAGCGGGGACCGTGCCGGTGCTTGCGATATAGAGGGCCAGCACGATGCCGAGGACGACATCCAGCACCAGCATGAGGATAATGTTGCGGGTCAAGTGTTTTTTCATGGTCTGTGAAGTGCTCCTTTTGCGATGTTTGGTGTCCTGCCCGCCGGACTTACTTTGCGGGCTTGAAGCTGTCGCGCAGGGTCACGACACGGTTGTACACGCCGGGGTTCTTGCTGTCCGGGGTGAAGAAACCGGTGCGCACGAACTGGAACTGCTCGCCGGGCTTTGCGTCGGCCAGAGCCTCTTCCAGCTTGCAGTCCTTCCGGACGACGACGCTCTCCGGGTTCAGATAGTCCTTGTAGTCGCTGCCCTCAGGGATGGCGTTCATGTTGGCCTCGGTGAACAGCTTGTCGTACAGACGTACTTCGGCGTCCACAGCGTGGGCTGCGCTCACCCAGTGGATGGTGCCCTTGACCTTGCGGCCGTCGGCGGGGTTGCCGTTGCCGGTCTCGAGGTCGGCGGTGCAGTGAATGACTGCGATGCTGCCGTCGGGGTCCTTCTCGACGCTCTCGCACTTGACGAGATAGCCGCCCATCAGGCGGACCTCGCCGCCGACGGTCAGGCGCTTGAACTTCGGAGGCGGGACCTCGGCAAAGTCCTCCTTCTCGATCCACAGCTCCTTAGTGAAGGCCACCTTGCGGGTCGTGGCGTCGTTGGCCTCCCGGTTGGGGTTGTTGGCGATGTCGAAATACTCGGTCTTGTCGGCGGGGTAGTTGTCCACCACCAGCTTGACAGGGTCCAGCACGGCGATGCGGCGCTGGGCGGTCAGGTCCAGCTCGCTGCGGATGCAGGCCTCCAGCTGGCGCATATCAATGAGGTTGTCCGACTTGGAGATGCCGGCCTCCCGCACAAAGGTAAAGATAGAGGAAGCGGTATAGCCGCGGCGGCGCAGGCCGCACAGGGTGGGCATACGGGGGTCGTCCCAGCCGTCTACGATGCCCATCTCCACCAGCTCGCGCAGATAGCGCTTGCTCATGACGGTGTTGGTCATGTTCAGGCGGGCAAACTCGCGCTGCTTGGGGAACTCGGTGCCGAAGATGTTCTCGATGACCCAGTTGTACAGGGGGCGGTGATTCTCGAACTCGAGGCTGCACATACTGTGGGTGATGCCCTCGATGGCGTCCTGAATGGGGTGAGCAAAGTCGTACATCGGGTAGATGCACCACTTATTGCCCTGACGGTGATGCTCGGCATACTTGATGCGGTAGATGGCCGGGTCACGCAGATTCATATTGGGGCTGGCGAGGTCGATCTTGGCGCGAAGGGTCTTCTCGCCCTCCTTGAACTCGCCCGCACGCATCCGGCGGAACAGGTCGAGGTTCTCTTCCGGGCTGCGGTCGCGCCACGGAGAGGGGCGGGAGGGCTTGCCCGCGTCATTGCCGCGGTACTCGCGCATCTCATCGCGGGTCAGATCATCGACGTAAGCCTTGCCCTCAAGGATGAGCTTCTCGGCGTACTCGTAGCACTTGTCGAAGTAGTCGCTGCCGTAGAAGATGCCGCCCGTGGGGTCAGCACCCAGCCAGTGCAGATCCTCGATGATGCTGTTGACGTACTCCTCGCCTTCGCGGGCGGGGTTGGTGTCGTCGAGGCGGAGGTTGAACTTGCCGCCGTACTGGTTGGCGATGGACCAGTTGATATAGATGGCCTTGGCGCTGCCGATGTGCAGGTAGCCGTTCGGCTCCGGCGGGAAGCGGGTATGGATCTCGCTGATCTTGCCTTCGGCGAGGTCGGCGTCAATGATCTCGGTCAAAAAGTTTTTATCTGCCATATGGCGTTCCCCCTATCAGGGCATAACAAGCCCGGAATTACACTTTTGATACCCTTTATGATACACTATTTCCTGCTCTGCTTCAAGGTGGAAAGCCGAAGTTTGGGATGTTTTCGGCGTCATTTTGCGAAAAAGCGGGCCTTCTCTGCCCATCTTTCCAAAAAACTTGAAATTCGCGCTTGACATTCGGGGCAGAATCTTATATAATAATCAAGCATTCAGCGAATGCGGGACACATCTAGGGGTATAGCTCAGTTGGTAGAGCAGCGGTCTCCAAAACCGCGTGCCGTGAGTTCGAGACTTACTACCCCTGCCACAAAC
>ERZ1673747.2637-NODE-2637-length-13190-cov-14.666920_pt1 | contig 13190 bp, 13 predicted proteins | sample MGYA00580220_ERZ1673747 | MGnify/ENA primary metagenome ERZ1673747 (study PRJEB41218, sample SAMN15661769) | gut metagenome | host: Homo sapiens | place: Canada: London | collected 2015-08-20/2019-03-30 | study: EMG produced TPA metagenomics assembly of... | reverse complement strand
TCTAATTTTATAAATCAGAAAAGAAATGAAGAATTTTATTTTTGCCATGTGTGGCTTTTTAATGATGTCTTTGGTTTCGTTGAGCGTGCAGGCATCAAGTGTGAAATCTCCTAAGTGTGAATACGTGAATCCATCGGTTGATGTTGGTCTGCCGGATATTCAGTTTATCACTTTGGAAACGGTTCCGGCTGATTGTGTTGTACTGACCATGACACCTCCCGTCTTCTTGGTTGCAAATAACCCGGCTATGATGTGTTCGATGAAAGAGGAAACGGCTATTCAAGGAAAACAAATTTCAGTCCCTAAATTACCGTTCCGATACGTGTTCAAGTCGAAATATTTGAACCATTATAGCTATACCGCATATAGCAAACTGATTACACCATATTAAGATGACGGTAAACGACTACATACAGCAGAAGTTCCAGACCTTCGGCATTAACTTGTCGGAGGCTGACCTTTTGGATATGTGTCTTACCTCGAAGATAAGCGGAGAGGATGAGATGAATGAGGATTGCTACGATCGTGTCTCTGTGGCGATGGCGAAGTTCATCCCCTCTCTTTTACTTCGGCCCACATCTATTGGGGAAAGTGGTTTCTCAATGTCTTGGGACATTAAAGGGATTAAGGACTACTATTCTTTCTTGTGCAAGAAGTACGGACTGAAAGACGAACTCAATACCGATAAACCCAAAGTCAAGTTCTTATGATATTCGCTCCACATAGATTAATGGTCAAGGTCGTGTCCGGTCCGTCATTTGACGAGGATATGAACCCGCTCCCCCCGAAAGAGGATTGGAAAGACTTTGGTTCCTGCCGGTGTGATGATAATGGCGTGATGAAGCAAATCTCCGTAAACGGGGTAATGTACGACTATAATTATCATGTTGTCTATGAGGGTGGGATACTAAATGCTGGTACCGAGGTGAGAATCCTGGACGGGGAAAGTGTGAGAGCTGAAGGAAAGGTCATCAAGTCCGGTAAGTCTAACTATTTCAAGTATGCGGAAATATGGCTGTAGATTTTGACTTCTCAGATGTTGATGCGGCCTTTGATGAGTTCTATGAAGAGGCCAAAGAAGCGATGATTGAGGTAGGAGAGGATGCTGTTCAGTACGCTAAGGATAATGGGGATTATCAGGATCACACCGGTACACTTCGAAAATCTAATGAATACGAGGTTGACGAAACAGGACTGACGCTGAAGAATGAGACAGAATACGCATCTTATGTGGAAGCAAAAGGATTTGAAGTATTGAGTGATGCCGCCTTGGAAGCGGAGAAACGATTAAAAGAAAAGTTTGAATGATAGTAACAGGCGACATGGAAACTATTTTGGTTCGGGACTTGAAGCCGTTTGGTATCCCTACTTACAAGAAGGACGCAATACCGGAAGGGGAAGTTACCGAAGAAAGGATAACCGTTATCCCGAAAGAACCCAAACCGGGAACTTATTGGATTAAAGGTTTCGTTGAAGTTAATTTCTGTGTACCTGATATTAATGGAATGGCAAACAAAAGTAGATTAACCGAATTAGAGCGGCAAGCGTCTGGTTTACGTTCTGTTTCCTCTTTTGACGGTTCTACCTATCGTTACAAAGTCTATTCTACCCATCAAGAAAGAGATGTACCGCTAAAGTGTCATTTTGTGAATGTGAAAATAATGTTTGAAATTTTAAATGTGAGATAATTATGGCAGAGAATAAAAAAATTGTGGTGGTAAACCTTCAGAAGCTGGAGGTTGCGCCGATCGGGGCTGGTGGTGCCGAAGGTTCTGTTTTTGAAGAAGTCCCGGTAGTTCATGAGGACACCTTCACTTATGAGGATGAAGATCCGGAGGTTAAGGATTACAAAGATGTAGCTGGAAATACCTATTATTCCTCTAAAAAGCCGGGTGCGGTTAAGATCAATGCTTCTATTGGTATGTATGATCTTGAGACTAAGGCTAAATTCCAAGGTGGTAAGTTTACGGCGGGGTCAGAGAGTAAGCCGGGCACATGGGAGCGTGCCGACCATGTAGAGAGTAAAGAGTTTACCGTCCGTGCCACAACTGAAGATGGTGTGAAAATTATTTTTCCTCGTGCCGGTGTTTCTGCTTCTGGTAAAGCGAATGAAAAGGCAATTGGCTTAGCCCTTGTTTTTACGGCGTTGAAACCAACCAAAGCCGGCGTTCCTATTGAGCGCTGGGAAGACGGGGAGGATACAACTTTGGGTGGATAAGTTAATGACGAGGGTGAGCAATCACCCTCTAATATTTAAACTATGAGTGAGGTTTCAAAAAACATATCAGAGTTACTTTCCGGTACTTATGGAAAAGCTATTGTTGTAGGGGGAACAGTATATGTAATCAAAGCTCCTTCTATCAAAGTGATAATGAGGGCTACCCAATATTTAAGTAAGGTCGATTTACCGGAAAATGGCACTGTGCGGGAATTAATGAAGGTCGCTCCTGCCAATTTGGAGAATATCGTCAAGGGACTTTCATTCTTGGTGGTTGGTGATGTCCCGAATTATCAAAAAAGAGCTGAAAGCCTCGAACGGCAGATGCTTTCAGGTTCTAAAGAAGAATTATTGCAAGCGTATTTTGTCGCTTTTGAGTTAATAACCGGACGTGATTTTTTCGTAGTCTGCCAGTTAGCGATGGAGCTGGCAAATCTGATAGTAAAACCCAAGTAGTAGGAGGCAATACCATCGTAGGAAGTATTACCTTATTCATGGAAAATTTGAACCTTTCTTACAGGGAGGTGTATGAGGATCTTCCTTATCTTCTTTTGCTCTTGATGAGTGCTGATAAACCGAGGGCTGTCTATGAGGACAAAGAGAAAACTGAAGTAAAAAAGATGTCGGGAAAGGATCTTATGAGACAAAAAAGAGGAGCATGATTCTATATTCACGACAATCTTTTCATTGTCATGTATCTATTCCCATAAAATTCTACTACTTTATTGGTCTGATGTACTTTTATCCAAAACATTGATGTATGCCTAAATTAGCGTTTCACATAGAAGCTGACTATCAAAAAGTCATTAAGTTACGGGAAGAGATAGATAAGTTAAAATCTACTATTGCCGGGATGGATAGTAATACTTCTCCGGCTACTTTCCGGGCAATGGAAGTTCAACTTGCTAAAAATACGAAAGAATTGGATTCTCTTGTCACTTCCGCAGTACGTGCAGGCAATGAAATAAACCAAGGTTTTAAAAAGAAAATATTCGATGCTTCGCAAGTTGTAAACGGATTATCAGAAAAAATTATCACTCAAAAAGCTGTTATTAAAGATGTAGAGACTGATGTAAAACGACTTGGAGAGGCCTATCGTATTGCATTGAAAAGAAATCCATTGTCCGCTAATGAGAAATTGGAAGAATACAACGCTGCACGCAAGGCCTTGGATGGAGAGAAAGCTGCTTTATTTGGATTAACGCAAGAACAGGCTAATGCACGACTATCGGTAAAAAAACTACGTGACGAGTATACTTTATATCGACAGGAGGGTATAGAGAATGTCGGTGTGACAAAGCAGATAGAACAAGCGATGTCTAATGTCGGCAAAAAATTATTGGGAGGATACTCCATTAAGGAGTTTCTGTCAAACATGGTTCGTGTTCGTGGCGAGTTTCAAGCAGTAGACACCGCTATTCAAACTTTGCTTGGAAGCAAAGAAAAGGCGGATGAACTTATGTCACAAGTCCGTGAATATGCAAAGATTTCTCCTCTTGAGTTTTCTGATGTAACCCAAGCTACGCAGATGATGTTAGGCTTTAATATCGAGGTCGAGAAAGTACCACGTTATTTACAGGCTATTGGCGATGTCTCTATGGGAGATACCCAAAGGTTTAACTCGCTTACGTTGGCTTTCTCTCAAATGTCGGCAGCAGGAAAGTTGATGGGGCAAGATCTTAATCAGATGATTAATGCCGGATTCAATCCGTTGCAAATCATGGCAGATAAGACCGGAAAATCTATTGCTGCGCTCAAAGATGAGATGTCTAAGGGGGCTATTTCCGCAGAAATGGTACAACAGGCGTTTATAGATGCTACTTCGGCAAGTGGTAAATTTTATAATATGTCCGAGAACGCTTCAAAAACTATCAACGGTCAGCTATCCATGATGCAAGATGCGATGGATTCAGTATTCAATGAATTGGGGCAGAAATCGGAGGGTGTCATAATTAAGGGTATCCAAACAACCACTTCGTTGATAGAAAACTATGAAACGATAGGTAAGGTATTGGCTGGGTTGGCTGCTACTTATGGAGTTTATCGGACTGCTTTGATAGCCAGTATTACATTAACTCGTAGTTGGGCTGTTGCCGCAAGGGTAGATGCGGCCGCAAAAGGAATCCAAACAATTATGACAAAAGCGCAGACTGTCGCTCAATTGGCTTTAAATGCGGCAATGAAAGCTAATCCTTATGTTTTACTTGCCACCATCGTAGCCAGTTTTACCGCTACTATGTGGGTTCTTCATGATAGTACAACCGCTGTCGAGAAAGCCCAAAAGCAACTTAATAAAGAACAAGAAGAAGCCGCGCACAGGAAACAGGAACTTACCTCTAAAACAGACAGTCTGATTTCAAAAATAAATAGTGAGACTGAATCTGTTTATTCGCAGGTTAAGGCATACAAAGAGCTGATAAAACTGTTTCCCGAACTTGGAAATGTGAGTCTCGAAGAGTTTAAGAATTTGCCTCAGGATCAGCAAAATAAGATGTTATCATCTGTCAATGAGAAGAGAGAAATAGACAATGCGGTTAAGGCTTATGAGGCTGATCTGAAAAGAATAGAGGACCTTAAAAAGAAAATACAAGAGACAGAATCTTCTCCGTACAATAAATCTGGTAATTCATGGATTCATGATGTAGAACGACTTAATAAGCAACTTGATACTGCTAATAATCTTGCAAAACTCCATAAGGAAGAAATAGATAAAATAAAAGAAGCCCAATGGGAGGCTAACACTCCTGTTGAAGAGAAGGTTAAGCATTATGAGGATGTGAAAAGAAAACTTATCGAGGAAAGGGATGAACTTGATAAAACTTTGACGGAATCAGAGGATATAGCTTCTGTGTGGGTGGGTGTTCCTGATATCATTAGTAGTATCAGGCTTGATGCTTTGAATAAGCAGATAGATGAGACAACAGGAAAGATCAATTCATTAACGAGGAATAGTATCTCTGTTGTACAGAATAAATCCTATTGGGAGAAGCAGAAACAGGATGCAGAAGCTGCTCGTAATGCCTTGGATGTATCAAAAAAGAACTCTGAAGATTGGAGCAAGTATACAAAACAGATACAAGAGGCGCAAACGCAAATAGACAAATATTCTGATTCGACCAAGCGCGAAAAACAAGAAAAGAAAGAGGCGGATAAGCAACTCAAACAGCAAAAAACGATTCATAACGAACTTTTATCCTTCCGCCGTCAAAATCAACAGTCCGAAATCGACTTGATGAAAGAAGGATCCGACAAGAAGATTGCCCAAATTTATCTTGACTATGACAATGAGATTGCAGCCATACTCGCCAAAGAGAAAGAGTGGAAAGACGCGCAAGGCGGCAAACTGAGCAAAGAACAGACGGTCGAGATTCATACCGCTTTGGTCAATTCATACGTTAAACGAGAGCAATCGACCTCCAATGTGAATAAGGAACAACTGGAGGAAGAGAAACGCGCCATGAACGAATACCTGAAAGAATATGGTTCATATTTGGAAAAGCGCCAGGCTATCACGGAGCTTTATAATGAGAAGATAGCAAAGGCCACAACGGAAGGTGAACGGCTTTCCCTTGCAGAAGGTATGAAGAAAGAGCTGGCGGACGTGGATAATGAAGCCCAAAAGAGTACCTCCATTATCACCCGGCTGTTTGATGATATGAGTAAAAAGAATATCACCTCTATTCGTGCCATTGCGGATGAAGCAGAAAAATTCTTGTCTTTTCTTGAAAGAGGGGAATATTCATCTGATAATTCATTCGGTATTACCAAAGAACAGTTTGATGTGCTTCGCAAGTCACCGGATCAGTTGAAGGCCATCAAGGATGAAATAGCCAATGTCCGCCGTGAAGCCGACCAAATGGAAACCTCTTTTAATAAAGTTTCAAATGGCCTAAAAAAAGTATTTGCCTCAGAAAATGATGCCAAGAAGTTAAAAGAGGGTTTGGCAGAAATAGAAGAGGGCATGAGTGAAATTATGCAGACCGGACAGTTCCTCTCTGACACGTTTTCGAAGCTCGGAGATTCGTTTGGTGGTGTATTCGGTGGGATAGCTGAAGGTTTCAGTGTGGCTATGGACACTGTAAGTTCTGCAATGAACGGTGCGAAAGCCGGTTCCATGTTCGGTCCACTCGGTGCGTCTGCCGGTGCTGCCATTGGTGTCGTTACATCTTTGGCCGGTGCCATCGCCAAAATCCATGACAAGAAGAACGAGAAACGTATCCAGCGGTTGCAGGATCAGATTGATACATTGGATAAATCATACGAAAAACTGGATAAATCCATTCAGAAGGCTTATTCGAATGATGCATCCCGATTGATCGATCAGCAGAACAAACTTTTGGAACAACAGAAAGTTCTAATCCAGCAACAAATCCGTGAAGAACAGGATAAAAAGAAAACCGATAAGGATAGGATAAAAGAATGGCAAAGCCAAATTGACGAGATTAACGAAGCCATAGCGGGCAACAAGGAGAAGGCCAAAGATGCCATCTTCGGGGAAGACCTGAAATCCGCCATTGACAACTTCGCTAACGCACAAGCCGAAGCATGGGCTTCCGGTGAAGACCGGGCAGAATCGGCAAAGGATACTGTCAAAAAGATGATGCGCCAGATGGTCACAGAATCCATCAAGGCAGCAACGGAATCTTCCGGTGCGATGGAGAAGATTCGTGACAAACTGAAGGAGTTCTATGCCGACAATGTTCTTTCCGGCTGGGAACAGGATTATATCTATAACATGGCGGAAGAACTGCAAAAGGAGATTGACAGGCAGTTCGGTTGGGCTGATAGCCTGATGAAAGATAAGGTGGAAGAGTCGGAGAAAGAAGAAGATATATCCGAAAATACCCTGAAAGGCGCGTATGCCAAAGCTTCCCAGGAAAGCATCGACCTATTGGCCGGTCAGACTGGGGCCGTCCGTATCCTGCTGGAAGATATCCGTGGCGGTATGCAACCGATCCGTGAACAAATGAGGCTGATCTATGATATGCAATCCAGAGGTTGGGAAGATGTGAAGGCCATCCGCGAACTATCAGATAAAGTGGAAAAGAATACCGATCGGATTGCCGAGAATACGAGAGAGATCAAAGAGGTTGCCGGTAAGATATCGGAAAACACTAGAGGCACGGTTGATGCCCTGGAAGGTACTATTAACGTAAAAGTAAAAATGTAACATGATGGATAAAGAGTTTTTTGAGATCGCAAACCGGTTAGGAGCCTGTAGGTTGTTGCATGGTACGGAAAATAAAGAAGAGCTTATGCGCCTTCTGCTAACGCCGCAGGGTACGGAGTTCTGCACGAAGAATAATTTCCCGTCTATGGAACAATTACGGGAGTTCCGGGGCAAGAAGGCCGAAAGCATGAGAATCTATATCGAGACGAACGTGAAACTGACGAATCCGGTGAAGGTATTCCTGGCAGGTTCCAAGGCAATCCTTCATTTTGATACGATAGGCCGCTATAACGTGATCCTAATGCATGGGGCGGAAGCTGAGATCCATGCGAGTAACTATGCCGTGGTGTTCGTAAAGAACGCTGGCGGTAAGGTAATAACTCATAAAGACCATACAGCACGTGTATTATGACAATAGACGGAAAAGACGTATATACTGAATGGGGATGTAAATTATTGGAAGGTTCTTTTGATGATCTTCTGAAATACCCCAAACGTAAGGCAGTCAAATATAACAACTGGGCGGAAGCCGACGGGATCGATCCCGATCTGTCGGTTGTGGAGTTCGAACCTAAGACCGTCAAGTTGAAATTCCTCATGAAGGCAGAAACGCTTGAGCAGTTCTGGTCTGGGTATAGAAAGTTTGTTGCTGATCTGTCCGCACCGAGCTATCGGGAATTCAATCTTATTGCCGGTATGACCAACCGCTTACGCTTCAATGCCGGCTCTTCTCACGAACAGCCTGTGCCATTTAATGCAGGGGAGAACGTATCTGTGTTTGAACTTTCTTTTGTCGAGGACAATCATGCCATTTATCCGGCAACTCCGGCCGGCGGTATCGGGCTTCGCGGGCAGTATGCGATTAATGGGATAGACTTTGCAGACTTCGGTATAGGATCGGACGATAACCAGGAGGACATCTTGAAATATCCTGCGGTTAAGGCGCCGTTCACCGATGGCCGTACGGTAGACCTTTCGACAATCAAAACCCAGCATAGGGAAATAAAACTGTCCCTTTGGATGTTGGCCGGCAGTGTGGAAGAGTTTCTGAATAATTATCGGGCATTCTTTAGCCAGATATCCGGTGTAGGAAATCAGGAATTATATATTAAGACATTGGATGGTATCATTCAGGTGTACTATACGGATTGCCCGTCCTTTTCTGTGGAAGTCTGGCTGGAGAACCGGATAGGGGCAAGATTCACTATTTCTGTTGTTGCTCCCGTAGTGAGTTGGATAGATGCCGGCGGTGATGTTCGTTACCGTGTGCTGAAGGATCCGGATTTGGGGTTATTGGCAGACGAGCAAGGTAGAATAATAGTTTTCAATTGATATGGCAGAAGAATTTGAAATAATCAGGGCTAATTTGCTTCCGGCAGCCGGAACAATAACCGATAATGATATGATCCTGATCATTCAGGGTGGGAGACCTAAGCGTGCTTTGCCCTCTGCAATGAAAGGTAAACAGGGCGATCCCGGCCTTAGTGCGTTTTTAGGGATAAACGATAAATACATCCTTTGGAAACAAGGAGCTAATGGTGCTTGGCAGAATCTGTTGGAAATTGAGAAAATTCGTGGGCCGAAAGGAGAGAAGCCGGTTTTTCGAAAGTTGAACGGTACGCTTCAAATGAAATACGAAGGTGAGCCGGATAGTGCATACGTGGATATTTTCGACCGTGAAGAATTGAAAATGAAGTTTTCCGATCTGACACCAGCAGAAGTGGATCAATTGAAACTGCATTTTTCTGATCTGACAGAGACTGATAAGGCCGAACTTATGAAGCCGGCAACGGATGCGGCAAAAGAGGTTCGTGAACAGATGTCCCAAATTAAGGAGGAAGCTAATACTGCTATATCGAATGTAAACACCGCAAAAGTGAGCGCAGAGGCGGCAACCAAGGCTGCAAATGATGCCGCAGCTTTAGCAAATGCCGCAGCTGGTCAAGCAACTCAATCTGCCGGAGATGCTGATGCAGCGACCAAATTGGCTGTTGCTGCCGCTGCATTGGCGGAGGAAAAAGCCGGTATAGCCAATACCGCAGCCGAGAATGCCGATACCGCAGCAGCTTCAGCCAATATGGCAAAGGAAGAAGCAGATAAAGCAACTGTTGAAGCCAATATAGCCGCAGGAAAGGCCAATGATGCCGCAGGAAAGGCTGACACGGCAACATTAAATGCCAATACCGCAACGGATAAAGCGAATGAAGCAGCATCCTCGGCTACAACTGCCGCCGAAAATGCTAATGCGGCTGTAGAGCGTGCGGATGATACCATAGCTTCTGCCGAGACTGCTACAAAATCGGCGACGGATGCAGCTTTGGCCGCAAACACGGCAAAAGAAAATGCAGACAAGGCGGCAAATACAGCCAATGTTGCCGCTACTCTGGCCAATGAAAAGGCAGGACTGGCGGATACGGCTGCTTTGGCTGCTAATGCAGCAAAGGAAGATGCCATAGTCGCAACCGGCAAGGCCAACACAGCCGCCGACCGCGCCAATCGTGCAGCCGAAGCCGCCGAAGGAGTCATCAGTGGACTGCAACCCGACTGGAACGTTACCGATCCTGTCAATAAGAACTACATCAAGAACAAACCGGAGATCCCGACGTTGGAGGCTATCCCGGACGAAAATACATTGAGCTATGTCAATACCGACGGTACAACCATCAATTTTCGTATCGGCGATGAAGTACGTGTAGCGGAAGAAGGAGAATATGTGTTCTACCGGCTTTATGATCTTGCCGGGGGAAAAGCTTCGTGGAAGGAATCCGGCAGCGGTACAGCCTTGCCCGGTAATGTTTATCTGACAGGAGCCAATTATTACAATGAATCAGTACGAACGATAAAACAAGGATATTTGAGCAATGAGTAAGAAAGGTGCATTTATTTATCAACAGATCGAACAGACGACCGCCGAATGGGCCGATAACGTAACCGTCTATCCTGCATCAGTCTGGTTATTTGAACGTTTGGAAAACGGTAAATTCAACATGAAGCTGGCTGATGGCGTTCATACGTTTGCCCAGTTGCCGGCCGTCATGCAGGAGGTGAAGGTCACAGTTAAAACGAATGATGCCACGACCTATATCCTGACGATCACGACGGCTGAAGGTAAGTTTGACACCCCGAACCTTCGGGGAAACAATGCTCCGGTTCCTTCGATCGATCCGGCAACGAAGCATTGGAAAATAGGCGAAGAGGATACGGGTGTGGTAGCCGAAGGACAGGACGGGGAAAGCTACGACGACACGGAAATCAGGAACGCGCTGACAGCCTTGCAGCAGCAAGTCAACACGCTCGTTTCGGGTGACGCATCGAGTGCCATCGAATCGTTCAACGAGATCATTGCCTTCCTTGCCAGCGTGGAGGACACACAGACGTTGCAAGGGATTATCGCCGGGCTGAATCAGAGCATCGCGAATGTTCAGAACAGCATCCCGACCAAGCTCTCCCAGCTTCAGAATGACGACCATACGGTCAAGGACGCTGCTTATGTCCATACCGACAATAATTACAGCAATGAAGAGAAAACGAAGGTATCGGACTCTTTGAGGCTGAAAGAGTATGTCGATGTCAGTACCTTAAAGTCGCTTCCTTCATCACCGTATAACTTGCGTTTTACCTATTCGAGTACATCTGTGCAGGCGATCAACTTTGCGAATATAGGAAGCGTTCCTGAGATGCAGGAGTTTTATCTGTCCATTAAGAACAACACCGGATCAACGATTAACCAACCGATCCCAAACGGTTCGGGCTGGCAATCGGAGGAAACAAGCGTTGAACTGCCAGCTGGTAAAGCCACAGGGGTATCGCTGAAAAAAGAACATGGGATAATTGTCGTGAGAGTATAATGAAAGGAGGTGAAAGATGAAGAGACGGGTGATGACGGGAAAAGATACCGAATCCGATTTTTCCAATCAGTGGAATGCTAAGTATTACTTTCCATTGAACGGTGATTCGTATGAATGTGTCAATGGGGTATTAGGCGAGCTAAAAAACAATGTACAATGGAAAGACGATAGCATTTTTACAGGAAATAAATCTGCGTATTTTATAAACGATTCTGGAATTAGGATACCGACAACGGGATATGTAAAGAAAAACGCATATAGTATTTCCCTGTGGGCTAAAAAGTATAACGAATCAGTAGACCGATACGGAGGAATTATAGTAAGCCGAATAAAAGACGGAGAAGGATATGGACTTGAAATGAGGTATAAGAACATTCAAAATATTAATGATGGAATTAATATTACAACCAATAAATTCAATGTTTGGTGTCATTATGTGGTAACTTACGATAATAACACGATGAGTGTTTACGAAAATGCTACACTTGTTAAGACAATAAATGATCCATTCTACGAAGGTTCTCACTTCTACATAGGTCTGGATGATATATTTTTCACATCAGTAACCGAACGATCATATAATGGACTTATATGTGAAGTCTCCATATTTGAACGCATATTATCCAGAAGTGAGATAAATCAATTATACAATGGCGGTAAAGGATTAAAATTAAATTGATTATGCTATACATCCAAAAAGAAATCCAATTCTGGGAGACCGACGCTCCCCTTCCTGACTCCTACAAGGTAGGCACAATGGAAGAAGAATATAACGACGGCGCATATCTCTTGTTAGACGCCGAACAGGAACAGTTCCACACCGACCATCCGGAGGCAAGTCCGCTGGAATGTTGGCGGAAGGAACTCACTCCGGAACCCGAACCGGCACCGGAAGAAAAGCTCTGGCGTGCCCGTGATGCCAAACGGCAGGAAATCTACGACAAAGACATCCATCATTATTATATTGATGAACAGGACGCATATGTCTCGAACACCCTGCAAGTGAAGGATAAGTGTGGCCGGCAGGAAGAAGTCGAAGTAGGCGGTCATCTTTACGCCTCGAATATCTTAACGGTTGCTCTTGACGAAATAGCGGACTATTCGGAGCAATGCGGCAAGGTGACAGACGGCTTGCTATCCCGTATCGATGCCGCCCAAACAGCCGAGGAGGTCGAAGCTATTGTGGTGGAAGGCTATCCTGAAATGATCCATACAACAACGGCAGCCTTGCAAACTAAAGCAGATAAGGCAATCGCTAAATCCCCGGAAGCGCAGGCAGTGACCTTTGCCCGTACGATGATGAACAGCGTGTCTCTCACAGCCAGCCAAGCGTTGGAGATGCAGGTCTTATTCCCCATTTGGGGTGAGAAAGATGCGGAGTTTGGCAAGGAAGTTGAAATAGGCTTCCGGCTTCGAGTAGTGGAAGGAGAAAGCGACACTTTGTTTGAAGTGATACAAAAGCACAAGCTGCAAGCCGACTGGAAACCGGGCATAGAAACTGCTTCACTGTATAAGAGCGTTGAAGCTGAGCACGCAGGCACGCTTGATGATCCTATTCCATACGTGCAGGGTATGGCATTCGAGAAAGACAAATATTATGAACAATACGGTGTGATCTATCTCTGCATTCTGACAACCGTTACAGGTTATCCGAACGACTTGAAAGACTTGCCCACAATTGTACAGGAGGTAAAGCAATGAAACAGGTTATGTTATTAAAAGTTAAACGGGGGGGGTAAAATGCTCTCTAAATAAAGAAGTTACGACCTCTTATCGTAAGAAAGGAGGGCGTAGATGAGACGGTCGATGATGGGACGGAAGAAGTTGCAGTTGTTCACCAAGAGGTTCTATCCTGCCGGGAATTATACCTGGATCGTACCTAAAGGATGTAGGGAGGTTGATGTGTTTCTTGTCGGAGGAGGGGGTGCAGGACATAATGGAAGCGGTGGAGGTG
>ERZ1673747.2620-NODE-2620-length-13330-cov-8.968437_pt1 | contig 13330 bp, 9 predicted proteins | sample MGYA00580220_ERZ1673747 | MGnify/ENA primary metagenome ERZ1673747 (study PRJEB41218, sample SAMN15661769) | gut metagenome | host: Homo sapiens | place: Canada: London | collected 2015-08-20/2019-03-30 | study: EMG produced TPA metagenomics assembly of... | reverse complement strand
GGGGGACTGCACCAACTTTCGGGAGTATTTCGAGCTGGAAATGGAAGCCGCCGCCATCATGCAGAGGGAATTATACCGGCAGGGGTATCTGGATTGCGTCAGCCTCCTGGTGAAGCTGGGATTATTGACGGGCAGGGAGGCCCCGCTATGAGCGCCATTTTTCCCTGGGCATCAAGCCGGGCACGGTCCTGATGGCCGAGGTGTTCAACGGCGGAAGCATCGCCAACGAATACCATCTGCCCGCGCTGCGGCGCGTGGAGGGCGCGCAGCTCGTGTGGGCCTGCGATCTGATCGAGGAGCGCGCGCAGAAAGCAAAGGACGACTTCGGCTTTGAAAAATATACGCTGGATTATCACGACATCCTGAACGACAGCAGCATCGACGCGGTGTGCATCTTCACAAAGATCGAGATGCACGCGACGCTCTGCATCGAGGCGGCCGCCGCGGGCAAGCATATCTTTTCGCAAAAGCCCTTTGCCTATAACATTGAGGAAGGCCGCAAGATCATCCGCGCTGTGGACGAGGCGGGCGTCAAACTCACGCCGTCCTTCATGCACAGCTATATGGACGGCTCCATCGCGGCGCGCAGGATCGTGGAAGAGGGGAAGATCGGTGAGATCCGCCACATCCGCATGCGCAACGCCACCAAAAATCCGTTCGATTCCGCGCCCGGCTACGGCGGCTGTATGATGGACATCGGCTGCCACGGGATGGACCTGATCCACACGGTGGCGGGGTCCTCCATTGAAGAGGTGTTCGCGCTGCACCTGTCCCCGCGGGACGAAAAGCGCAGAGAGGAATTCGGCGAGCGTGCCAACCTGAACGGTGTGGAAAATACCGCCATCCTCAACTACAGGCTGGCCAGCGGCGCAACGGTGTTCCACGAGGTTTTCTGGACGCAGGTGGCGCAGACCAACCGCTTTGAAATGGAAATCTACGGTGCGAAGGGCGTTATCTATCTGTACAATCCCCACCGCAGCGATATCGTATATTATGGCTGGAATCTGGACGGCCATCCCCGCAAGGATATCCACTGGCAGGCCGCCCCCGTCGACCCGCAGTTCTTTGGGTACATTCATCACAAGACATTTGTGGACGATCTGCTGAACGGCACGAACAACAGCAAAACAGCGCGCGACGCATTTGTGCCGCTCCAGGTGGTAGAGGCCGCCCGGCGCTCCTTTGAATCGGGCCGCATCGAGCGCGTGCTGGGCATCTGAAGGAGGAATAGAACATGAAAAAACTCGGTTTTATCGTAGAGATGAAGGACTGCAAGGACGCAGCCGACCTGCGCCGCTGGGTGGACCTGGCCCAGCAGCAGGGCATCGACGGCGTGGAACTGCTGTTCAACTCAAAGTGCGGCGTGGACTTCTCGCTGGACAAAATCAAGCCTGCGTTTGAAAATACACCCGTGGAGCCCGCTGCCTGCGGCCTCTGGTGGCTGAACACCATCAGCCCGGACCCGGACGAGCGCGCGGCAGTGCGCAGGACCATGCTGGAATTTCTGGACATGGCGGAGGCCATCGGCTGCAGGATGGCGTTTTTCAACACCGGCGAGTACGACCCGGAGGACCCGGACAAGAATATCGCCGAGTTCAAAAAAGAATATCTTTACTATAAGGACATCGCGGACAAAAAGGGCATCAAGCTGGCCTGCTACCTGGGCCACGGCGGAAACTTCGTCCATTCCCGCGGGATTTTGGACAAGCTGCTGAAGGAAGTGCCTGAGTTCAACATCAAGCTGGACCCGGTGGGTATTATGCGCAACATGAAGGACGACCCCTATGAGATCATGAAGCGTTACGCCAACCGCATCGCGCACTTCCATGCCAAGGACATTTTCCGCTATGGCGACGACGGCTGGGAGATCGAACCTATCGTAGGCATGGGCCAGCTGAAGTGGAACGTGATGCTGGGTATGCTGTGGAATGTGGGCTATGACGGCTATATCATCATCGAGCCCCACGGCGACGTGTGGGCCGAGCCGGAGAACCGCTGGAAGCACATCGTGCTGGCGAAGCGCCATCTGGAACAATACATGATCCGCTGAGAAAGGAGCCGCTCATGCTGTTATGGGGAGATTTACATAACCACTGCGGCATCACCTATGGTTTCGGAAGCCTGCAGAATGCGCTGAAGATCGCCCGCAGCCATCTGGATTTTTGCTGCATTACGGGACACGCCATGTGGCCGGACATCTATGCGCGCACACCGGAGACGGAATTTATCGTGGATTTTCACCGGGAGGGCTTTAAAAAGCTTCTGGACCACTGGGACGAGATCCGGGCCGAGATGGCGCGGCAGAATGACGGCGAACTGGTGACCTTCCAAAGCTATGAGATGCATTCCTCGCTTTACGGAGACCACCACATCATCTCGCCGGATGACACATTCCCGCTCATTTATCGGGACAGCCCCGCGCGGCTGGTGGCGGATTGCGGCGTGCGCGCCATCGCGGTGCCGCACCACATCGGCTATACGCCGGGATACCGGGGCATCAATTGGGAGCTGTACGACCAGAACATCTCGCCCTGCGTGGAGGTATGCTCCAAGCACGGCTGCGCCATGAGCGAAACGGCTCCCTATCCGTATTATCACGACATGGGCCCGCGGGATTCCCGCAACACGGTATACGCCGGATTGCGGCGGGGCAGCCGGTTCTGCTTTTTGGGCTCCACCGACCACCACGCCGGGTTCCCCGGCTCCTACGGCGACGGCCTGACGGCGGTTTTGGCGAAGGAGAAAAGCCGGGAGGCCATTTGGGAGGCGCTGCTTTCGGGCCGTGCCTACGCGGTGACGGGCGACCGGATCGAATGCGATTTTACCGTCAACGGCCAGGGCCTGGGCGAGACGGTGCGCGGCGCAAAGAGAAAGCTGCGCTGCGCCGTAAAGGGCGAATACTGGGCCGACAAGCTGGTGATCTATAAAAACTGCAGGCCGCTGGCGGTTTTGTGCGGCGAACAGCTTCGCCCGAAGCCTGCCCGTGCGTACAAGCTGCGGGTGGAGATGGGCTGGGGAAACAGCGAGGAGCTGACGCGCTGGGCCGGGCGCATTACAACCGACGGGCGGCTGGCCGGCGCGAACCTGTACCTGCGGGGCCGCAGCCTGCTTTCGCCCACAAACCACGACGGAAGCCCTGTCGAGGTAAACGAGATCGACAACCGTGTGCTGGAACAGGACACGCAGGCCTTTGCCTGGCAGTGTGAGACCGTGCGCAACAAGAGCACGCTGCACCCCCAGACGGACGCCGTCGTTGCCGAGATAGAGGGCGGGCCGGACACTGTGGTAAACGTGACGGTAAACGGCCGTACGCACACGGCGTCCATCGCGCAGCTTTTGGACGGCGGCGTAACCTGGCACGTGAAGCCCTGGCATTCCGAGGCGGTAAAAATTCATGCCGCCGTGCCGGACAGCGCCTATGAAATGGTGCTGGAGGCAGAGGACGAGGGCAGCGGGGGCATGGACGTGTATCATGCGGAATTTGCCCAGAAGAACGGGCAGTGGGCGTTTGTCTCGCCCATATACGCCGGGCTGTAAAGCAGAGGCCCGGCGCAGACGCAAAACGGAAAAACCGCCGCTTGGGACGGCGCACGCCGTACCCGGCACGGAAAAACAAGAAAGAGGGTAAACACAATGTCTATCGCGATTGTAAAAAAGGAAGAAATGGCGCCTCAGTATGACGCAAACGGATTTTCCCGCATGGAAATGCTGCCCGGAACGTTCCCCGGCGCCCACAACTACAAATGCTTTTTGAAGGCCGGGCATGATGTGCAGCCGGAAAAATATGCGGATAAGACCGCAGTGTACTGCTTTACAGCCGGCAAGGGCTATGTCACCACGGATAAGTTCGCCCGAAACATCACCGAACTGGCTTTTTTTGTGCCGGATTTTGACAACGGCGATTTTACCATTCACGCCGTCGAGGATCTGGAATTCCTGTGCCTGGTGCTGGATATGACAGAGGGAGACCACAAAAATTATGCGGCGTGCCACACAACGCTGCCGATCTTCCGTTCCTTCTCTGAGACGCACGAATATACGCAGGACTGCAAGGGCCCCCACACCCGCAGCTGGCAGGTGCTGTACTCCGGCGAGGTAGGCCGCAATCTGCTGGGCGTGGTGAAAGCCGTGGGCGAAGGCACTGTGGAAAAAGGCCATCCCGCGGTGGACCAGTGGAACTACGGCCTGGACAATGCCGATTTCACGCTGACGGTGGAAAACGAGAGCGTGGCCCATCATGCGGGCGACTGGAGCTTCGTGCCCGCCGGGCTGGACCACTCCCTGACGGCGGAGCCGGGCAAGGAAGTGGCGTACATCTGGTTCGAGCGCTTCGTGAAAGAGCGGGAGGCCTGAATTTCTGCGGCGGCAGAAAAACAACAGAAACGGCGGGATGCGCTTCGGTGCGCCCCGCCCATCCATCAGGCTTTCTCAAGGCAATAGCTTGCCTTGAGGCGGCCTGATGCCAAAAGGGGACGAAGTGATGGAAGTACGGAAACTGAAAACGGTGATCGCAGGCTGCGGAAAGATATTCCCCATGCATGCCGTACCGGTCTCCAGGGACCCGCACGCCATGCTCACGGCGGTGTGCGATGTGAAGCCCGAGCGTGCCGGGGCTGCGGCGGAGCGCTTCGGCTGCCGGGCGTATACGGATTTTGAAGTGATGCTGGAGCAGGAAAAGCCGGATGTGGTGCATATCTGCACGCCGCACTATCTGCATGCGCCGATGGCGTGCCTTGCCATGGAGCAAGGCTGCCATGTGCTGACAGAAAAGCCGATGGCCATTGCGCTGGCGGACGCGCGCCGTATGCTGGACACCGCGGCCGCCACAGGCAGAACGCTGGGCGTCATTTTCCAGAACCGCTATAACGCGGGTTCCCAGCTCATCCGCCGTTGCCTGGACAACGGAGATTTGGGCGAGGTGCGCGCGGCGCGCGTGCTGCTGACATGGGACCGCTCACCGGAATATTATTCCCAAAGCGACTGGAAAGGCACCTGGGATAAAGAGGGCGGCGGCGTCATCATCGACCAGGCCATCCATACGCTGGACCTGATGCGCTGGTTCATCGGCCGTCCGGTGACAGGCGTACAGGCCAGCCTGGCCAACCGCACGCACCCGGATATTCCGGTGGAGGACACAGCCGAGGGACGGGTGGAATTTGAAGGCGGTGCGTACGGCGCCTTTTATGTGATGAACCACTACTGCACAGACGAGCCGGTTCGTCTGGAGCTGGCGTGCACCCGGGGCAAAGCCGTTATGGAAGGGCCCAAGGCGCGGGTGGAGCTGAACAACGGCCTCACCTGCCTTGCGGACAACGACCCGACACAGATGTTTGAATATGGGGACGTCAAGCAATATTGGGGCACCAGCCATGTCAAGCAGATCGGTAACTTTTATCAGAGCCTGCTGGGGCTTGCGCCCATGTATGTCACCGCGGAAAACGCCTTTTTAACACAGGAAATGATCTGCGCCCTGTATGAGCACGGCCGCAGGCATTTTGTAAGGGAAGTACGATGAAGGTCATTTATTTTGATATCGACACGCTGCGGCCGGACCATTTGTCCTGCTGCGGGTATGGGCGGCCGACGCCGCACATCGACGCGCTGGCGGCGGACGGGGTGCGTTTTTCCCGGGCGTATGCTTCCAACACGCCCTGCATGCCGGCCCGCGCAGCGTTGTTTACCGGGTGCTTCGGCGTGGTCAACGGCGTGGAGACCCACGGTACGGCTGCACTTTCCGTGGCCACGCCGCCGGAAACGGCCCTGCCCCGTGTACTGGCCTGGCAGGGCGTGCACACGGCGGCGGTTTCTTCGTTCGGGCGGCATCCTGCGCCATGGTTTTACAATGGATTTTCCCATGTGATCGACCCCTCCTACCGCTGCCGTGCGGAAAATTTCCAGCGCTTTCCGGGCGCCGCGGTGAATGAGGCGGCAATGGATTTTCTGGACGGCTTTTGTGGGGAAGACCTTTTCCTGCATCTGCATTACTGGGATCCTCACGGGCCGCTGTCCCCGCCGCCGGAATGGATCGACCGCGGCTATGAGCCGGACACCTCCGCCGTAACCGATGAACAGCTCACCCGGCTGGCCGCATCTCCGCTGTACCGGGGCGGCCGGCATACGGGCGTGCGCAGCCGACGGGAGCTGGCGGAGCTGCTTCGCCTGTATGACGCCGAGATCCACTATACCGACCATCTGGTAGGGCAGATGTGCGCATACCTGAAAAAAAGAGGCTGGTATGACGACTGTGCCGTGATACTGAGCGCGGACCACGGCGAGCAGTATGGAGAGGGGCAGATGATCCTGGAGCACGGCACGGTGCATGACAGCTGTATCCATATCCCGATGCTGCTCAAGCTGCCGGGCGGCGCCCACAGGGGCGAGGTGTGCGCCCATCCTGTGTATGGGCTGGACATCGCGCCTGCCGCGGCGCGCTTTTTCGGCGTGGCCGCACCGGAGATGTGGCACGGTACAGCGCTGCAGGACACGCTGGACGGAACAGCGGCGCCCCGGGAATATCTTGTGTGTGAGCACGGGCTGTACACCTGCCAGAGGGCGGTTTTACAGGACGGCTGGAAGATGGTGCATACCTTCAGCCCCGGCCTGTGGGATTTTGCAGAATATGCCCTGTATCATACGGAAGAGGACCCGCGGGAAACGGCGGATGTAAAGGCCCGGTATCCGGAGGTGCTGGCGCGGATGCAGGCGCTGGAGGCGGAATGGCTGGAGCGCACGCTGCACGGCGCGCCAGACCCGCTTGCACGGCTGGGCGCTGAAAATGCACAGCACGGCCTGCGTGTTGCCCGGGAGGTGACCCGGCGCCTGCGTGCGGACAAGGAGCAATAACCGGCTGCCAAAGGGGCAAAAGGGTGCGGAAAGCTGAACGCTTTCTGTACCCTTTTTCTATTGACAAACCTTAAAAAAAGCAGTAAGATATGGTTCGTCCCCTAACAAACGGGGCATAGCTGGCGCTTAAAATTCAAGAGCCGCGGGCGGCAGCCCGCATGGCCGCGTCGGGCCGCACTGCCTGTCGCAGGGCGGCCGAAGAGACTGCGGCTGATTTTTTTGAGCCAAATTGTTAGCGTCATAACAAATAATACAGAAAGGCTCCTCGGAGCCGGAGAGAAAGGGGTATCTTTTTATGCTGAGCGTTTTGGCCAAAAGCATCCGCGAGTACAAGAAGCCTTCGCTGCTCGCGCCGCTGTTGGTCTCGGGCGAGGTGGTGATGGAGTGCATCATCCCGTTTGTCACGGCGAATCTGGTAAACCAGATCAAAGCCGGGTGCTCCATCGGCGTCATTGTGCAGTACGGCGCGGTGCTGGTGGTGATGGCTGGGCTGTCGCTCACCTTCGGCGCGCTGGCGGGCAGCGCCTGCGCCACCGCAAGCTGCGGCTTCGCGCGCAATCTGCGCAAGGACATGTTCTATAAAATACAGGATTATTCTTTCGAGAACATCGACAAGTTTTCGGTGTCCAGCCTTGTGACACGCATGACCACCGATGTGACCAACGTGCAGATGGCGTATATGATGATCGTGCGCACGGCCATCCGCTGCCCTCTGATGCTGGTGTTTTCGTTTGTGATGGCGTTTATCATGGGCGGCAAGATGGCGGTGATCTTCCTGCTGGTCATCCCGGTGTTGGGCGTGGGGCTGGCGCTGGTGGTGCGCAGCACGATGCCGCTGTTCAAGCGCGTGTTCAAAAAATACGACGCGTTGAACAGCTCTGTGCAGGAAAACATCAAAGGTATGCGCGTCGTGAAGTCCTATGTGCGCGAGGAATATGAAAAACAGAAATTCGGCGCGGCGGCAGCAGACGTCCAGCGGGACTTCACGAGAGCGGAGCGCATCCTTGCTTTCAACAACCCGCTCATGCAGTTCTGTGTATATGCGGTGATGGTGTTCGTGCTGTCCTTCGGCTCGTATACGGTCATCACCAGCCGCGGCCTTGCGCTGGATGTGGGCCAGATGTCCTCCATGCTCACGTACAGCTTCCAGATATTGATGAGCCTGATGATGCTCTCCATGGTGTTCGTGATGATCACCATGGCCAGTGAATCGGCTCAGCGCATCGTGGAGGTGCTGTGCGAAGAGAGCGCGCTGCAAGGCCCGGAAAACCCTGTGCGCGAGGTGAAGGACGGCTCCATCGATTTTGATAACGTGAGCTTCAAGTACGCAAAGACGGCGGAGCGCATGGCGCTTTCAGGCATTGACCTGCACATTCGTTCCGGCGAGACCATCGGCATTATTGGCGGCACGGGCTCGTCCAAATCCACGCTGATCCAGCTCATCTCCCGTCTGTATGACGCCACTGAGGGCGCTGTGCGCGTGGGCGGTGTGGATGTGCGCAGCTACGACCTGGAGGCTCTGCGCGACCAGGTAGCCGTGGTGCTGCAGAAAAACGTGCTGTTCAGCGGTTCCATCCGGGAAAATCTGCGTTGGGGAAACAAGGACGCCACCGATGCAGAGATGGAGGAGGCCTGCCGCCTGGCGCAGGCGGATGAGTTTATCCGCCAGTTCCCGGACGGCTACGACACCCATATCGAGCAGGGCGGCGCCAATGTTTCCGGAGGGCAGAAGCAGCGCCTGTGCATTGCCCGCGCGCTGCTGAAAAAGCCCAAGATCCTGGTCCTGGACGATTCAACCAGTGCCGTGGATACGCGCACCGACGCACTGATCCGCCAGGCGCTGCGCCGGTATATACCCGAAACGACAAAGATCATCATTGCCCAGCGCATCGCCTCCGTACAGGACGCGGACCGCATCGTCGTCATGGACGGCGGCGCGGTGAATGCCGTGGGCACCCATGCGGAGCTTATGAAAACAAACAAGATCTACCGCGAGGTGTATACCTCTCAGAACAAGGCAGGTGACGACGATGCCGAATAAAGGAACCGCAAAGCGCCGCGCGCCCAAGGGCGTGCTGGGCCGTCTCATCCGCACGCTGTTCGGTTTTTATCCGGTGCTGCTGCCCGTTACCGTGGCGTGCATCCTGTTCAACGCCGTCGTCAGTTCGGTGCCGTCCATCTTCATGCAGAACGTCATTGCCGCCGTGGAGCAGAGCTGGCAGAGCGGCGATTGGTCCGCCGTATCCGGCCGCATTTTGGGACTGGTGGCGTTGCTGGCGGTGTTTTATGTCCTCAGCCTGGCAGCGGGTGTTGTATATACTCAGCTCATGGCCGTCATCACGCAGGGCTCGCTGGAAAAAATGCGCGAGAAGATGTTCAACGGCATGCAGGACCTTCCCATCCGCTATTTCGATACCCACAATCATGGCGATATCATGAGCTATTATACCAACGATATCGACACGCTGCGCCAGATGATCAGCCAGAGCTTTCCGCAGCTGCTGATCTCCGCCGTAACGGTGATAACGGTGTTCAGCATCATGCTGTATTACAGCATCTGGCTGGCCGCCGTGGTGGTGCTGGGCGTGGTGTGTATGGTGCTTGTGGTGCGCAGGATCGGCGGCGGCTCCGCCAAATATTTTGTACGCCAGCAGCAGGCGTTGGGCCGTACCGAGGGCTACATTGAGGAAATGATGAACGGTCAGAAGGTCGTTAAGGTGTTCTGCCACGAGCAGGAGGCCAAGCGCGCCTTCGACGCCATCAATGATGCCCTTTTTTCCGACGCCGAAAAAGCCAACCGCTACGCCAACATGCTCATGCCCATTCTGAACAACATCGGGAATGTGCTGTATGTGGTGGTGGCGCTGGCCGGCGGAATTCTGCTGCTGAGCGGAGCGCCCAACCTGAGCATTTCAGGCCTGGCGTTCAGCATCAGCATCGTGGTGCCGTTTCTGAACATGACGAAGCAGTTTTCCGGCAATGTCAGCCAGGTGTCCAATCAGATCAATTCCATCGTCATGGGCCTGGCCGGCACGCAGCGCATTTTTGCGCTCATCGACGAGCATCCGGAAGCCGACGAGGGCTATGTGACGCTGGTGAACGCGAAAGAGGGGGCGGACGGCACGCTGGAGGAGTGCGCGGCGCGTACAAATGTATGGGCCTGGAAGCATCCGCATGGCGACGGAACTACCACCTATACCCGCCTGACCGGCGATGTGCGTCTGTTTGACGTAGATTTCGCCTACGAAGAAGGCAAAACGGTGCTGCATGATGTGACGCTGTATGCAAAGCCCGGCCAGAAGGTGGCTTTTGTGGGCTCCACCGGCGCGGGCAAGACGACCATCACCAATCTCATCAACCGTTTTTACGATATCGCGGACGGCAAGATCCGCTATGACGGCATCAATATCAATAAAATAAAAAAGGCAGACCTGCGCCGCAGCCTGGGCGTTGTGCTGCAGGATACCAACCTGTTCACCGGAACGGTGATGGACAACATTCGCTACGGGCGCCTGGACGCCTGTGACGAGGAGTGCATCGCCGCGGCCAAGCTGGCGGGTGCGCACGATTTCATCACGCGCCTGCCGCAGGGCTATGATACGCCGCTGAGCGGCAACGGCGCAAGCCTGTCCCAGGGCCAAAGACAGCTGCTGGCCATTGCCCGTGCGGCGGTGGCGGACCCGCCCGTGATGATCCTGGACGAGGCGACCAGCTCCATCGACACCCGCACCGAGGCCATTGTACAACGGGGCATGGACGCGCTGATGACGGGCCGCACGGTGTTTGTCATCGCACACCGGCTGAGCACTGTGAAAAACGCCGACGCTATCATGGTGCTGGACCACGGACGCATCATTGAGCGCGGTACGCACGACGAGCTGCTGGCCCTGAAGGGGACTTATTACCAGCTTTATACCGGCGCGCTGGAACTGGATTGAAGCGCGCGGAAAACACCGGCAGGCGCGCCCCGCTTCGTGCGGAGCGCGCCTGCTTTTTGTAGAGAAACCACCGGCTGTGCCGGTGGTACGGAAAAGCTTAAGCTATGAAAAGAAACTCCTTCCAGTAAAATGGAAGTGCGGTCTGGCAACTGCACGAACCAACAGAAGGAGGCCATTCAGTGAATGACAATAATAGTTTAGCGCATACAAATCTGAAGTACAAATATGGGAATCGATCATTCTGGTGCAGAGGGTACTACGTGGACACCGCAGGAAAGAATACGAAAAAGATCGCGCAATACATTCAAAATCAGTTGAAAGAAGATCAACTTACAGATCAGATGACGTTAAAGGAATACATGGACCCGCTTGCGGGTAACAAGTAACAATCCTATGCAAGTGTCAGACCGTTATGCGCCTTGAGGCGTTGCCTGTATCATAGGGCTTTGCCCGCATCTGAAATACCCCCGCCTTCGCCGGGGGATATTTATTTGCAGGGCGGGCGATGCTTGCAAAGCGCGGTGCCCGGCGGCTATAATAAGATGTATTTACCACGGAAAGGGGCGGTTTTATGGAAACTGTCGTGGGCGTTTTCGCTCATGTGGACGCGGGCAAGACGACGCTTTCGGAGCAGCTTTTGTACCGGGGCGGCACGCTACGGCGCGCCGGGCGCGTGGACAGCGGCGACACCTGTCTGGACCATGACGTCATCGAGCGCAGCCGCGGCATCACGGTATTTGCCGACGAAGTGGCGTTTACGGCCTGCGGGCTTCCGTTCCGCTTGATCGACACCCCGGGCCACGCGGATTTCAGCGGCGAGATGGAGCGCAGCATCTGGGCCGTGGACTGCGCGGTATTGGTGGTAAGCTGTGTGGAGGGCGTACAGGCCCATACGGAGACCGTCTGGCGGCTGCTGCGGCAAAACGACGTGCCCGTGGTGTTTTTTCTGAACAAGGCGGACCTGCCCACCGCTGATGCTGCCGGAACGCTGGCGGCGGTACGCGCACGCCTGGGGGCGGATGTGCTGGCGTGCGGGCCGGATTTCTGCGCGGCGGACATTGGAGAGGCCTTGGCGGAGGAGCTGGCCGCGCGGGACGAAACGCTGATGGAGGATTATCTTGTCCGCGGCTATGACGCGCAGGCCGCCCGGGAGCGCGGCGCCGCACTGGTGCGGGCGGGGCTTGTTTGTCCGGCAGTGGTGGGCGCGGCTCTGAACGGCACAGGCGTTGACACGTTGCTGAACGTATTGGCGGCGTTCTGCGCCGCACCGCAGGAAGAGGCCGGAGACGCGCTTTTCCGCGCCCGTGTGTACAAGGTGCGTCATGAGAAAAACGGCGGCCGCATCGTGTTTTTGAAGGTGTTGGCAGGGCGTCTGCGCCCCAAAGAGAATGTGGCCTGCCCGGAAAAGGGCGGGACTGCGTATTACAAGGTGAACGGGCTGCGGGCATACAGCGGCGGAAAAAGCGCGCCGCTGGCCGAAGCGGGGCCTGGCACGCTGTGCGCCGCCGCCGGTCTGGGCCGGGTGATGCCCGGGGATGTTGTGGGGGCGGATGCCCGGCCGGGTATGCCGCCCGCACTGCGGCCGCTGCTTTCCGCCCAGGTATTGGCAGGGCCGGAGCTTCCGCCCCGCCGCCTGCTGGAGCTGCTGCGTGAGGTGGAGGACGAGGAGCCGCTGCTGGGCGTGGAATTCAGCGAAGAGCTGCAGCGTGTGAACGTTCAGGTGATGGGAGAGGTCCAGCTGGAGGTACTGCAGGCCGTGCTGCGGGAGCGATACGGCGCAGAGGTATCGTTCGGCCCCTGCGGCGTGCTGTACAGGGAAACCATCGCAAACGCCGTAGTGGGCTGCGGCCATTTCGAGCCGCTGCGCCATTATGCCGAGGTACACCTGCGCCTTTCGCCGGGCGCGCCGGGAAGCGGCATAACGTTTGACAGTGAATGCCATACCGATGTGCTGGCACAGAATTGGCAGAATCTCATCCGCACCCACGTTCTGGAAAAGAGCCACCGGGGCGTGCTTACCGGCGCGCCGCTGACGGACGTGCGCGTGACGCTGCTGGCCGGGCGTGCCCATCTGAAGCACACCGAGGGCGGGGATTTCCGCCAGGCCGTATACCGTGCGGTGCGCCAGGGGCTGATGCAGGCGGAAAGCGTGCTGCTGGAGCCATGGTATTCTTTCACGGCAGAGGCGGATGCGGCGCTGGCAGGGCGTATCCTGTCCGACATACCGCGTATGGGCGGCCGGTATGAAGCGCCTGTGACAGGCCGCGACGGCCGGGTGGCTGTGACGGGTACATGCCCTGTGGCACAGATGCAGGCCTATGCCCGGGAGCTGACCGCGCTGGGCAAGGGACGGGCGCAGCTTTCGTTGGCGTTCGAGGCATATCATCCCTGTACGCCTGCACAGCAGCAGCACCTGGCCGAACAAACCGGCTACGACCCGGAGAGGGATGTGGAAAACACGCCGGATTCCGTATTTTGCAGCCACGGAGCGGGGTATCCCGTCAAATGGAACGAGGCACCGGCCCAAATGCACATCCAGTTAAAATAAA
>ERZ1673747.2600-NODE-2600-length-13445-cov-6.591710_pt1 | contig 13445 bp, 10 predicted proteins | sample MGYA00580220_ERZ1673747 | MGnify/ENA primary metagenome ERZ1673747 (study PRJEB41218, sample SAMN15661769) | gut metagenome | host: Homo sapiens | place: Canada: London | collected 2015-08-20/2019-03-30 | study: EMG produced TPA metagenomics assembly of... | reverse complement strand
CAGCTTCCAGAAACGCAAGCACATCGGCCTTGCCCTCCTGCGTGGTATACACATAGAGCATTATCTGTCCACTGCGGATTTTTGCTGCGAAATTCGTGGGGCTGTCCACGGCATAGACCTGACCAGTAAAGGTATTGCTCTCCGTCACCTCACCGGTGATGGGGAGGGTCGCAGCGGCATAGAAACGGTAGCAGGCATCTGCGGAATCCAGCCTGCAGTAGTCCAACCGCAGAGAGTCCTCATGCACAGAAACAGAGCGGATCAACATGGACCCGACGCCCCATCTCTGGCGAACGTCCTCCGTAGAGTCCACAGCGGTGTAGCCGGCTGCCGCTGCGGCATTGCGGAACTCATCCAAGTCCGCAGCTCCCGACGTAAGGAAAAATTTCACGAAAAGGACGAGGGCGACGAACGCAAGAAGCCAAGCCGCAAGTCGGGGGACCCACTGCTTCGCCGGGATTTTTGCAATGGCCGTTGAATCAAACCCTATATCTGTCTTCGGGACCGATTCCTTCGGCTCCTCAGTGTGCTTCTTTCGCAGGAGATTGCGAAACAGCTCCACCCCCCCAGAGAGGAAAAAGCCCACCACTGCGATGGCCGTTCCCAAAATCAAAAGGACCACCAGATCATGGGTATTGGGCGAGAGGATCGCCGTATTCTCCTCCGGCATCTCCGGGTTATATTTCACGGTAATGGCAGTGCCGATCAGGTGGGGCGATGACATACGCCCGGTGCGGCCCGTATAGGTCTCCCCGTCCACGGCATACTCATATGCCATGATGTAGTAGGTACTGTGGCTGCTATGCAGTGTTGAGGAAGTGTCTTCTTCGCTGGAGACATCCGTGACCGTGGCCTCTATGGAGATCCAATCCTTCTGGTGGGATTGGTCTGCATAGTCCTTGATCCCGTTCACGATTAGGACGATGCCCACGATCATCATCACATAGCCCATGAATCGGAAGTAGGCGAATAATGATCGATTCTGCTTCCACATCTCGATGCCCCCCTTGTTCCGCCAGCCCCACAGGGAGTTTTATGCCCTTGTCCCCTTACTGCTCCTTCTGGAACCGATCGGCGGCGATGAGGCGCTTCAGGGCCTCCACGCCCACCTGCACGGCGGAGGTGGTGTCCTCGCTCATGTCCTGATCCAGACCGGCGGCCTCCCGCTCCTGATTCCAGATCACATGGAAGCAGGAGCCGCAGCGGCAGCCCAGCGCATCCGCCACCACGAACAGGGCAGCGGACTCCATCTCGCTGGCCTTGACACCCAGACGCTTCCACGCCTCCCACTTGTTCAGCAGTTCATAGGACACCGGCATCTTAGCGGGGCTGTGCTGACCGTAGAAGGCATCCTTGCACTGCACCACGCCCACCTGCGTCCGCTTGCCCAGCGCACGAGACGCCTCCACCAGCGCTGTGGTCACCTCGAAGTTGGCCACGGCGGGGTACTCGATGGGCGCATACTCCCGGCTGGTATGCTCGAAGCGGATGGCGCCGGTGGCCACCACCACGTCGCCGGAGCGGACATCCAGATCGATGCCGCCGCAGGTACCCACCCGGATAAAGGTGTCGGCGCCGATATTGTGCAGCTCCTCCATGGCGATGGAGGCCGAGGGGCCGCCGATGCCGGTGGAACAGACGGAGACCTTCTCCCCCAGCAGGGTGCCGGTGTAGATGGTGTACTCCCGATTCTGGGCCACGAAGTGCGCGTTGTCAAACAGGGCGGCGATTTTTTCGCAGCGGCCGGGGTCGCCGGGCAGGATCACATACCGGCCCACGTCGCCCTCCACACAGTGGATGTGAAATTGTTTCTCCAGTTTTTGCATGAGAAATGCCTCCTGTCATTTTTTCATGGAATGCTCTTTGATTATACTTCATTCTGCGGCACGGCGCAACCGTTTTGTCCGTAGGAGGGGAACAGTCACCACACCTCCACGGTGTACTTCTTCAGCTGCGTCACCGGGTGCAGATCCCGCTTGGCCTTCCGCAGACCCAGATCCCCCATGTCCTCCTCCCGGTTCACATACGCAAGATCGCCGGCATAGGCGGTGCAGAACTGGCGGCACAGCATCTGATAGGCGCCGGGGTAGTCCCGATCCGCCTTCTCAATGTGGATATACAGGGTGTCCCGCAGCACCTCCCCCAGCGTGAAGCCCACGATGGCCCCGTCAGCCCGGAGGACGCCGCCCACCAGACCGTACTGATCCAGATGCTCCAGCACCTCCTGCACCTTATGGTTTTCCTCCGCCGCCTCGCCGGGGGCGTAGTTGAGTTTTTTGTTCAGGGTGTGGAAAAAGGCCTCCACCTCCGCTGCGTCGGTGCTGTCCAGCGGCTCGAAGCTCCAGCTCTGGCAGGTACGGAGGAAACGGCTGATGTGGTTGCGCTGGCCGCTGAACTTCTTGCCGGACAGCTGGATCATCTCCTCAGCGGAGTACAGGTAGTCGGCAAAATTCTCCTCCTCCGTGATCTCCACCCGGCCCGGCAGCGCCCGGAACAGGGGCAGATCCGCCTCCGGAATGGTGCAGAACCGCACCGGCCGCTCCGGATGGCGGGCCAGACACTGCCGCAGTCCGGCGGGGATGTCCTCCCCCAATGGCAGGTTGTAATAGAGATTTCCGTCCTCACCGGTGAGGGTGGAGTACAGAACGCCGTCCTCCACCTGCCACGCCATGTGGAAGTAGTCCCGCCACATGAACATCCCGCCTACGGTGAAGTCGCAAGTATTTGTGGTGACGAAGCGGAAATATGGGGCGATCACCGGAATATCATCGATGGTCATTTTCTGAAAAGGCATATGGTATCACTCGCTTTCTGACCTCTCCGCCGGGGAAAAATCCCAAATATTATACCAGACCCCGCCGTCGGAATCAAGGGGAAGCCCCTGTCGTGGCTGCGGCTCATTCTTCCGTCATTACAAGGCCGCTTTGCAAATGTGTCGTATTTTGCCTCCGGCGGGTGGCTTTTTCTTTTTGCCTCCGGCGGGTGGCTTTTTCTTTTTGCCTCCGGCGGGTAACTTTCTGCCAATAGCGGCAGAAAGTTACCAAAGAATGCCGCTTGAAACCTTAGGTTTCAAGACTTCCTCTTTTCTGTGCAAGAGTTACTTCCTAAATCCCGCCAAAACAGGGAATCGCCTTTCTCCTACTCACGCTGCCGCTTTATTGGGTGGTTGAAGAAGCTTGCTGCTCTACCGTGGGGGACGGATCGCCACAGCCAGTGTGCGCACTGGCTTGGCAATGACGCAACAAGAAAGCGGCTGGCACGACGGTGCAGGCTTTCTGCTGCGATCAGGGGAAAGCTATACCCGCCGGAGGTAATCAACCACTTCTGGCAAAGCATCTGCCTTCGGAGTAGCCCCCACAAGTACTCCCCCACACATCAAATTTTTACAAATTCTTCATATTTCTCCGGACTTGTCAAATTCTCTTGACAGAAAACACCAGTATCCGGATGCAAAATCAAATATTTTTGACAAAATGGAACTCATTGCTTTTACCGTCCCCCAAAATCCCCGAAAAACCGCCGTTTCTCAGACTGGCACGTCACTTGCTATTACTATGGGCAGACGGTCCACGGACCGCAGAATTTATGTTTCACTCTTCGAGTGAGGAAAGGACGACATATGGAGTTTTCACCTACCCTATTGGCCATCGTTCCCCCTCTGCTGGCCATTGTCCTGGCGGTCATCACACGCCAGGTCGTGCTGTCCCTGTTCATTGCCGTGTTCGTCGGTGCCGTGATGCTGTGCGGCGGTAATCTGTGGGAGGGCTTTTACAGCACCTTCTTCGATTACATCCTCCCCGGCTTCGAGGATACCGACCACCAGCGCATCCTGGCGCTGACCACCTTCTGCGGCGGTTTGTCGCTGCTGCTGGAAAAGAACGGAGGTGCCCAAGCCTTCGCCAATGCCGTCAGCCGCGGCGCAGGCAAGACCCGCCGGGGCGCTCAGGTGCTGACTTGGCTGGGCGGCGTGTTCGTCTGGTTCTCCGATTCCACCAACCCCGTGCTGGTAGGCCCCATCTGCCGCAGCTTTACCGATAAGGTAAAGGTCTCCCGTGAGAAGCTGGCCTACATCGTGGACTCCACCACGGCGGCCGTCCCCACTCTGTTCCCCATCTCCGCCTGGGGCGCTTACATCATCGGCCTCATCGCCACCTTCTACACCTCCACCGGCTATACCGGCAATCCCCAGACAGACTTCGTGGCCGGTATCCCCTATCAGTACTACACCATCGGCTCCATCCTCATGGTGCTCATCATCGCCGTCACCGGCTGGGACTACGGCCCCATGAAGAAGGCCGAGGACCGTGCGCTGCTCACCGGCAAGCTGTTCCGTGACGGCGCCGAGATCCGCCGCGAGGTCGAGCAGGAGGAGCTTCCGGAAGGTGCCAAGCCCTCCATCTGGAATATGCTGGTTCCCGTCATCGTGCTGCTGGTGTTCATCTTCGTGGGCCTGTTCTACACCGGTGACATCAAGACCAATGGCATCTTTGGTGCGCTGGCCAACGGCAGCTCCCTGCGGGCGCTGGATACCGCCTTCATTCTGGCCTCCATCTCCGCCATCATCATGGGCATGATCACCAAGGTCTGGAACTTCAAGAAGGCCCTGAGCACCTTCATCGAGGGCTGCACGGGCATGATGGAGGTCCTGATGATCCTCATGCTGGCCTGGGGCATCGGCAGCATCTGCTCCGCCTGCGGCACTTCCACTTGGATCGTCAGCACCTGCGAGAGCTTCCTGACCCCCACCTCTATGTGCGCTATCATCTTCATCGCTGCCTGCCTGACCTCCTTCTCCACCGGCAGCTCCTGGAGCGTATTCGCCATCTTCATCCCCATCGCCGTGTCCCTGGCCATCTCCATCGGCGCCCCCGTAGGCATGGCCATCGGTGTAGTGCTGTCCGGCGGTATCTTCGGCGACCACTGCTCCCCCATCTCCGACACCACCGTCATGTCCTCCATGGGTTCCTCCTGCGACCACATCGACCACGTGCGCACGCAGCTGCCCTACGCCCTGACGGTTGCCGGCTCGTCTCTGGTAGGCTATATCGTCAGCGGCCTGATGAAAGGCGGTGCCTTCGTGGGACTTGCCATCACGCTGGTGCTCATCTGCCTGGTGTCCTTCCTGCTGAACAAGCACGTGGGCCGTGGCAAGGATGCCAAGGCTCCTCAGGACGCCGCCTGATCCCATCCAAATTTTGGACACGAATAGGAGGATATAACCGTGAAAATTATCGACGCGAAGCTGCAGGTGGTGGAAGTCCCCCTGCCCCATCCCTTCCCCTCCACCTGGAACCCCGGCAATCCGGAGACCAAGCTGTTCGTTACCATCGCTGAGATCATCACCGATGACGGTATCCACGGCTACGGTGCCGCCTGCGACTCCTCCCAGCTGCTGGCGGGTATCTGGGACACCCACATCCGCCCGCTGGTCATCGGCAAGGAGATCACGCAGGTGGAGGCCATCAACACCGGCCTCGTCAATGCCTCCCTGTACGCCTACCGCCCCTGGTGCGTGGAGGTAGCCGTGTGGGATGCACTGGGCAAATACGCCAATCTCCCCATCTACAAGATGCTGGGCGGCGTGCAGGACAAGGTTCTGGCCTACGCCAGCACCGGCTCCCTGAAGTCCGTGGAGGAGCGTGTGGAGGACGCTGAGCGGTATATTGCCGAGGGCTTCAAGATGATGAAGCTCCGTGCTCACCACGACGACCCCTTCGAGGACGTCCGCATCATCGCCGAGATCAAAAAGCGGGTAGGCGACAAGCTGAAGATCGCCGTGGACGCCAATCAGGGCTGGTTCTTCACCGGCAAGCGGTCCGTGGCCAAGTGGGATCTGAAGAAGGCCCTGAACGTGTGCCGTGCCTTCGAGGAGATCGGCATCGAGTGGATCGAGGAGCCCCTGTACGGCTACGACTTCGAGGGACTGGCGGAGCTGCGCAAGCGCACCACCCTCCATGTGGCCGGCGGCGAGCTGAACGCTCAGGTCCACGAGTACCGTGACCTCATCAAGCACAACTGCTTCGACATCTATCAGATGGACGTGGTGCTCTCCGGCGGCTTCGTGCAGAACCGGAAGGTAGCGGCCATGGCGGAGGCGGAGAACAAGATCTACACCCCCCACACCTGGACTCACGGCATGGGTATGGCCGCCGCCCTGCATATGGCGGGCGCCGTCAGCAACTGCCCCTTCATCGAGTACTGCTACGATCCCCCCTATTGGCCCTACGAGGTGCGTGACATGATGCTCACGGAGCCTCTGGTGGTGGATAAGGACGGCTACATCGCCGTGCCCCAGAAGCCGGGCCTCGGCGTGGAGATCAACCACGAGCTTATGGACAAGTACACCGTGCTGCGGAAGTGATCCAATCCCACTCCCACAGGTGAAAGCAGCAGCGGGGAGCCATTCGGCTCCCCGCTGCTGCTTGAAAAAATAAGCTTATGCTGTTACTCCCGGCGGCCCGCCGTGCCGGGGATGCCCAGCTCCTCCCGGTACTTGGCCACGGTGCGCCGGGACAGGACGCAGCCCTTCTGCTCCAGCAGACACCGCAGCTTTTCATCCGACAGGGGGTGGGCCTTGTCCTCCCCGTCGATCAGCTCCCGCAGCTGCAACAGCACCGCCCGGCGGCTGACATCGCTGCCGTCCGGGGCCGGAGCGGAGAAAAAGTAGCTCAGGGGGAACACCCCCTGCCGGCACTGGAGATACTTGTCCTTCACTGCACGGCTGACGGTGGACAGATGCACGTCCAGTGCCTGCGCCGCCTCCGTCATGTACATGGGCCGCAGGGCACGGGGTCCATCCCGGAAGAATGCCTGCTGCCCCGCTGCCACGAACCGGGCGCAGCGCAGCATGGTGCTCTCCCGCTGCCGCAGGGCAAACAACACGTTCTCCGCCTGCACCAGCTTCTCCGCCAGATACTTTTTGACCTCCGGATCATCCGTCTGGCGGTACAGATCCTGATAATACCGGTTCAGGTGCAGCATGGGGGCCGGACGCCGGTGGTCATCGCAGACGAACTCCCCCTCCTGCTCCACCACGAACACATCCGGGTACACCATGGGGGCCGGTTCCGGCGGGCTGAACTGCCGCCCCGGCCGGGGATCCAGCTGCCGGATGCGCTGCTGGGCCCGGCGCACCTCCTCCTGCGAGATGTGCAGGGTCTGTGCGATCTGGTGATAGCGGTTCCTGGCCAGCGCTTCCAGATGATGCAGTACGATCTGGGTGGCGGGGCCATCGTCTCCGATGCGCCGTAATTGCAGGTACAGGCACCGGCTCAGATCCGCAGCCCCCACTCCCGCCGGCTCCAGCGTCTGTAGTATTCCAATGCTGCGGCGCAGCTCCTCCTCCGGCACACCGGCCCCGGCGGCCAGCTCCTCCGGCGGTGTGGTGAGATACCCGCTGTCCTCCAGACAGCCCACCAGATAGTAGAGCAGCTGCCGCTGCCGCTCCGGCACCTCCAGCCCGGCGATCTGGCGGCACAGGAAGCTCTCCAGCGTCTCCGCCAAACCGCCGTCGGTGCCGATACGGTTCATGGGGGAGTCCTCTTCCTCCTGATTGGGCCGCTCATAGTAGCTGTTCTGGCGGTCGTTTTCCTCCAGCCAGCGCCAGCGGTCCAGCCAGCGCTCGGCCTGCCGGGTCAGAGGCTCCTCCTCGTGGGGCAGCTCCAGCTCCACCGTGGGGTTCTCCTGCGCCACGGTCTCCAGATACTCCCGTATCTCCAGCCGCCCCATTTGCAGCAGCCGCAGACTATGCAGCTGCCGCATGGACAGCTGTTGCTCCTGCCTCAGCTCCAGTTCCACTGTGCTTCCCTCCCGGATCTCCCTGCACGGGATTTTTTTGTTATCATATTATCATAGTTTATTATAGTGCAACCACCGCCCCGGCGCAAGCCGTTTTATCGCAGGGAGACCGCAGCGCCGCCGTGTTCTGCGTCCGCTGCGGTCTCCTACTTGAGGGGGTGTAGAGAGCAAATTGGTAAAAATATTTTTACGCCGTATCCGATTTCATTAACTATTTTGTAAAAAATCTTGTATTTTCCCTTAGTATCTCTTACAATAGGGGCAAGTACCTCAGAACTTCACGAAGGGCGAGAAGTCGAAGGGCTTGGCTGCCGGCAGCTCCGTCTCCGCCCGCAGCAGAGAGTTGACGATGTGAATGGCGTGACCGAATTTGGGCGGGCCCAGCTTCACCGCCGCCGCTCCGCCGGCGATGCCCATGTCCGCCACAGGGTCGTCGCTGACGCCGCCCGCCCGGATGGAGGGAATGGAGAACATTCCGTGCTCCACGGCATACCGCTGGGCTTCCATAGCCTCCGTGACGGTTCCCACCTGATTGGGCTTAAAGACGAAGGCCCCGCAGGCCCCCATGTCCAGCGCCTTGCGAAGATAGTTGATGTTGGTAACGGTGAGGTCGTCGCCGCAGAGGGTGGTACGATCCAGCGCCTTGGCGGCCTTCACCCAGCCCTCCCAGTCGTTCTCGTCCACCGGATCCTCGATGTAGAGGAAGTTATACTTCTCCGTGGCCTGCTTCAGGATGCCGATGATCTCGTCCAGATCCACCTCCCGGCCGCAGTAGTGATAGGTTCCCCGCTTGGCGTCGTAGATCTCGCTGAAAGCGCAGTCCATATGGAAGGCGATCTTCTCCTCGCAGCGGCAGCGCTTGGCCGTCTCATAGAGGATATCCAGACAGTCCATGAAATCGGTGCTGGGGGCCATATACTCCGACATGGCGCCGATCTCCGGACGGCGGCCCCCCTGAAACTCCCGGATGACCTCCGGCAGCTTCTTATAGACCTTGCAGAGGATCTCCGTAGCCTCAGCGATGGAGGATGCCTTATAGGGAACAATGGTGGTCTCCTGCACCGGCATGGTGTCGTCCTCATAGCTGCCTCCGGCGAACATATCCGAGGTGGGCAGGGGGATGGTGCGAATGTCACCGGGGTTCAGATAGCGGTACTGGGACACATGGCGCAGCTGGCATCCGGCCCGCATGACCGCCAGCGACGTGCTGTACGTGACATTGCCCCCCAGCCGGGACTTGTTGGGGGTGCCGTCCAGCTCCATGAGACGGCGGTCCAGCGCCTGCTGGTCCAGCACGTCCATGCCCTGGATGGCAGGCAGGACCACCTTCTCCGCCATCTCCACGGCCTTGCGGACGCCGTTGCCGTCATAACGGCTCCGGTCGCCGTCCCGCAGCACCATAGCCTCGTGTTCCCCGGCGGAGATACCGGAGGGGGACGCTGCCCGGCCCATGGTGCCGTCCTCGGTGATGATATCCACCTCCAGCAGGGGCTTTCCCTTGCAGTCGATGATCTCTCTGGCCCGCAAATCCTGAATTTTCATAATAGTTCCTCCTTACTCCTGTGTACCGATGTACAGCACATTAAAATCGCACAAATTGGTTCCCGTGTTCCCGGTGAGCACCGTATCCCCCAGCGGCTCCAGCGCCTCATAGGCGGCGTGCTCCCGCAGCGCCTTCCGCAGGTCGATGCCCCGCTCTGCGGCAGCAGTCCCGGTGGTGCCGTCGGTCAGGCCGCCTGCCACCGGGGTGGTGCCGTCGGTACCCTCGCTGTCCATGGACAGCAGGCACACATTCTTCAACCCCTCCGCTGCCACGGCAAAGGCCGCCGTCATTTCCTGTGACGGGCCGCCATGGCCCCGGATGAGGCTGCTGTCAGGAATGGCGGTGGTAGTCTCCCCGGCGGAGAACAGGAAGCAGGGCGCCCGGAAGGGCCGTTCGTTCTTCACCACCTCATGGGCCAGTGAGGCCATAAAGGTGCCGTAGTCCCGGCTCTCCCCCTCGGCGTAGGTAGTCAGCACATGGGCGGGTATTCCCATCTCCTCCGCCGCCTCCAGCGCCGCCTGGCAGGAGTCCGGCAGGGTGTTGACGATATAGTAATCCACATCGTTGGTCATGGTCTGGGGCGTTTCCTGCGCCGGGTCATAGTCCAGCAGGTACCGGGCCACATTGGGGGGCAGCTTGTCCTCGATGTGGTATTTGCGGAGGATGGCCCCGATGTCCTCGAAGGTCACGGTGTCGTAGCCCACAGGGGTTCCCATAATGGGTACCGGCTCCGTGTAATCGGTGATATCATCCAGCCCCACGGCGTCCCAGATCTCAAAGCAGAGGATCTTGGCCCCATGGATGTGCTGCCCCAGCCTCCCCCGGCTCATGCGGGACAGATGCCCCCGGATGTCGTTGATGTCCATGACCCACATCCCGGCTTTCAGCATCACATCCGTGGCCTCCTGCAGATCCTCCAGTGTGGTTCCCTCCACCGGGTAGCCCATCAGCGCCGAGCACCCGCCGGTAAGGCCCAGCAGCAGCAGGTCGTCCGGCCCCATCTGCTCTGCGATGTCGATCATCCGCTGGCAGCCCCGGATGCCCTCCTCATTGGGCAGGGGATGCCCGCCCACATAGACCTCCGTCTTTCGATAGACGTCCTCCTCATCCCGAAGCTTGATGATGGTAACGCCCAGCGTCAGATACTCCCCCAGCAGATCCTCGAAGGCCCGTGCCATGTGATTGCCCGCCTTGCCGGAGGAAAAGGCGTACACATGACGGTACCGGCTCAGATCGTGGCGGCGGCGGCCGATGACCAGCTCGCTGCCCTCCCGATGCATCATCTCGTGGAGTCGCTTCCGGGCATCCAGCCGTTGCAGCACCCGCTCCGTCAGCTCCAGCACCTGCGCCTTGGCCCCGGCGTCGCCGTGGGACAGCAGGCTCTCTTTATTCTTGATTTTATGATCGCTCATGGTATCTCCTCGCATATTTAGTTGATGCCAAGATAAATAGCAACTCCCGTGCCAGCATGACAGCTTCCACGGTTATTCCGCAAGTTTCGCTCCTCGTCCAGCGGTTTTCACAAGATTTTCCCGGAAAACTCGGCGTTTTCGCCAAACAGTCACCCGATCCGGCAGTGCAGCCGCCTTTCACTTCCGCCCTTGCTCTGCGCCGTGTCAAGATTTTTTGTCTCGCCCCTTCCCCATTCTTTTTCTCAGGAGGTATGAACTATGAACAAGAACTTTGAACAAATGCTCCGTCTGGTGGACTATGTGGACGGCCTGATGGTGGTGGACAAAAACTGCATCATCCGCCACTACTACACCGCCTATCCCGATCTGGTAAACCTGCGGCAGGACGAGCCTCTGAACCGCAGTCTCTTTGAAATTTATCCCACCCTGAAGCGGGAGGACAGCTACATCTGCCGGGCGCTGAAAACAGGAGAGAGCTTCATCAACTACGAGCAGACCTATATCAACTACAAGGGGGACTCCATGGAGGCCAACTGCAGTGCCGTCCCCATTAAGGAGCACGGCGAAGTGGTGGGCGTCATCGATATGGTCATCTACAAGGATGCCCACGTCACCGAGCGGCGGCTAAGCTTCGACATCAGCCTCATCAGCGCCCTCACCAAAAGCTACAACACCTCCGACCAGTCGCTGGAGGACATCGTCACGCAGGATGGCGAGATGATCCGCATCAAGGAGAAGATCTTGCAGACCGCCGACAGCGATGCCCATGTGCTGGTCTACGGCAAGACCGGCACCGGCAAGGAGCTCATCGTCAACGCCATCCAGAAAACCAGCCGCCGCAAGGATGCCCCCTTCATCAAGCAGAACTGCGCCTCCATCCCCAGCACCCTGCTGGAGAGCATCCTCTTCGGCACCACCAAGGGCAGCTACACCGGGGCCAAGGATACGCCGGGCCTGTTTGAGCTGGCCGACGGCGGCACGCTGTTCCTCGACGAGATCAACTCCATGGAGCTGACGGCGCAGGCCAAGCTGCTGCGGGTGCTGGAGGACAACTGCATCCGCCGCATCGGCGCCAAGGAGGAAAAGCAGGTGAACGTGCGGATCATCGCCGCCGTCAACGAGGACCCGGAGGGCTGCGTAGAGCAGAATAAGATCCGGGAGGATATCTTCTACCGCCTGTGCGTGCTGCGGTACGATATCCCGGAGCTGTACCGGCGGAAGGGGGATATCCCCCTGCTGATGGAATATTTCCGCAAGCACTACAACAAGAAATTCCACAAGCAGATCATGGCATACAGCAGCGAGGTGCAGGATATCTTTCTGGCCTATAACTGGCCCGGCAACGTCCGGGAGCTGAAAAACGTCATCGAATCCGCCTTCCACAATAACCACACCGCCATTCTCACCCGCAACGATATCCCCAACTACATCCTCTCCCGGCTGGCGGTGGACACCATGCACGCCGAGGACGTCCGAGGCCTGCCCCTCCACGAGATGCTGGCTCGGTACGAGGTGCTGCTCATTGAGGATGCCTACCGCCGCAACGGCGGCAGCCTCACCAAAACGGCGGCGGAGCTGCAGGTCAGCAAGCAGAACCTCGCCTATAAGATGAAAAAGTACAATATCCGGTGAAAAACGTGTGCTGTCCTTCGACAGCGCACGCTATCAGGGCATAACAGCAGGAAGGACACCCTTGCGGGGTGTCCTTCCTCCCTCTGGCTGCCCATAGCTTTTGCTGTCCCTGCGATCAGCGGTATGTGACCGAGACCCAAGGGTATTTCTCCTGAAGGTCACTGAAAATCTCCTGCATCGGAGCGGCGTACGCCCGCAGCCCCTGCGGCATGGCGTCAAAGCCCTCCACCACAATGTGCCTTTGCACCGGCTGCAAAAACACATCCGTCAGGCAATCCCACATGGCATCCCAGTTTTCCCCGTAATAGTCGGGAAATCCAAATGCCTTGCGGATACGCTGATGTAATGTGCCCCAGTCCCTGCAGCTGTTCAGGCGCAGTAAAACGGGGTCGGCTGTAATGGGCGTATATGCGTTGCGATTCATAACAAAGCTCCTTTCTGTCAAACAATCTCGACAAATGTGGCGTAATGGTCGTAAGTAACAAAAATCAATCCATCGTTGGAGTAGAGAATTCGTTCACCGCCTCGGTAACCAAAAGAGTAATTGATGTCAGCCTCGTACCATATTCGTCCAAGTGCATCGGGGAGCCGCTTGTCTCTGTTTTTGTAAACGCCCTTTGTCAGCATCTTATCAGGTGCAACACTGGCAAGATTTGCTAAAATCGGAATCCATCCTAACTTGGTAGCTTCGTCCTCAGTTATATAGTATCCAGATAGCTGACGAAAAGTTTTTAGCCACCAATCGGCCCCCCGCAGGCCAATCTTTGTCGCTGTGCCAGCCGTTTTTGCCTCTAAGCGTTGAACAGAGCAGCGACAATTAGGATGGAGCGGTGGTTCTTCTGGAATAATATCATAGAGCAAGTAAATTTTCCCTTGATGCTTTTTGCATTCCATACATCTTCGGAGATCGATGACGGATTTTCAATATTTATACTTCAAGCTACGCACAAACTTCTTCCTTTCTACTATAACAGATTAGGCCATCCATGAAAAGCCTCTTATATTACTGTGTCAGGCAGTAGTTTGTTGCCCTTGTGTATGCAACCCTTATAAAATTTTTA
>ERZ1673747.2590-NODE-2590-length-13494-cov-3.776099_pt1 | contig 13494 bp, 10 predicted proteins | sample MGYA00580220_ERZ1673747 | MGnify/ENA primary metagenome ERZ1673747 (study PRJEB41218, sample SAMN15661769) | gut metagenome | host: Homo sapiens | place: Canada: London | collected 2015-08-20/2019-03-30 | study: EMG produced TPA metagenomics assembly of... | reverse complement strand
CAGCAAGTATCCGCAAAGTAGCCGGCTCCGTCCCATACCGTGTCCAGGTCGGCACCTACAGAACAAAGAAAGCTGCCAATAAGGTGGTAAAGAAGCTGAAGGCAGCAGGCTTCACTGTACTGGTGAAGAGCCTGTGATGTCGAATGCTGTCGTACTATCTCGCACGATAAAACTCGACAAATAAGAAAGAATCTGGTACAGTAAAACTGAACATGAGATTTCCCTTAGACAAGAAAAGCCTTTACAATCCCGCGAGTTGCCCCTCAGGAGAGTAAAGGCTTTTCTTCTTATTAAATATTGTATCATCTATGAAAATTTGAAATTATTAGTCTGCCCCCCAGGGGGCAAATAGGGGGCAAATTTTTGACAACCCTTGCCATTTTTTGAAATTCTGAACAATAAAAAATCCCGTAAAATCAAGGATTTGACAGGATTTATATAACATATGAAATATGAAAAAGTGCCGGCAGTGGGACTTGAACCCACACGTAGTTGCCTACAACAGATTTTGAGTCTGCCTCGTCTGCCATTCCGACATGCCGGCGGTTGAACAATTGATATAATAGCACATTATAAAAATAAAGTAAAGATGAAATTATGAAAAGTTTATAAAATTTTGAGGCAGAATATTGATATTCATACATGGAAATGCTAAAGTATTTAACAGTTGACAGAAAATGGAGGAAATGCCAATGAATATTGACCATAAAAAACCAGAGAACCGGCCATTGTACATTTTTGCACTGATAGCGGTTGCGGTGATCCTTTTCCTGAACATATTTGCCATTCCAGCCATGCAGGAACGCTCTGTAGAGAAAACCGACTACAGTACATTCCTCAGCAATGTAGAGCGTGGAAATGTATCCAAGGCAGAGGTGCAGGACGATTATATCTATTATATAGTGAGAAAGAACGGCGAGGACGTGGTGTGCAAGACTGTACGCATGGATGATCCGGATCTTGTAAGCCGCCTTTATGAAGCCGGAACCAGTATGGAAGCAGTGGAGCCTCAGAAGCAGTCCATCTTACTCAGTCTGGTGATCGGATATGTGATCCCAATCGTAATCTTTGTTTTCCTTGGAAGATGGCTGAGTAAGAAGATGATGAGTTCTATGGGCGGTGGCCCTGGCGGAGCAATGTCCTTTGGAAAAAGCAATGCCAAAGTATATGTGAAGTCTTCTACAGGAATTAAATTTACAGATGTGGCAGGTGAGGACGAGGCGAAAGAGCTTCTTACAGAAATTGTAGATTATCTTCATAATCCGCAGAAATACACGGAGATTGGAGCATCCATGCCCAAAGGCGCCCTTCTTGTAGGCCCTCCGGGTACAGGTAAGACATTGCTTGCCAAGGCAGTTGCCGGAGAAGCAGAAGTACCGTTTTTCTCTATTTCCGGTTCAGAATTTGTGGAAATGTTTGTGGGTATGGGTGCTGCAAAGGTTCGTGATCTGTTTAAGCAGGCAAATGAGAAGGCACCTTGTATTGTATTTATTGATGAGATTGATACCATTGGTAAGAAACGTGACAGCGGAAGCTTCACAGGTGGAAACGATGAACGTGAGCAGACATTAAATCAGCTGCTTACAGAGATGGATGGATTTGACGGCTCCAAGGGAGTTGTGATCCTGGCTGCTACAAACCGCCCGGATTCCCTGGACCCGGCCCTCCTGCGTCCGGGACGTTTTGACAGACGTATTCCGGTAGAACTTCCGGATCTGAAAGGACGTGAGGAAATCCTGAAAGTCCATGCCAGAAAGATCAAAATCGCAGACAGTGTCCGTTTCGATGAAATTGCCAAGGCAGCAGCCGGCGCTTCCGGTGCAGAGCTTGCCAATATTGTAAATGAGGCAGCTCTTCGTGCTGTCCGTGACGGCAGGAAGTTTGCTACGCAGGCTGATTTTGAGGAGAGTATTGAGGTAGTTATCGCTGGTTACCAGAAGAAAAACCGGGTGCTTTCCAATAAGGAGAAGCTGATCGTATCCTATCATGAGGTGGGACATGCACTTGTGGCGGCGAAACAGACGGATTCTGCTCCGGTTCACAAGATTACCATTATTCCCCGTACCTCAGGCGCTCTTGGATACACCATGCAGGTGGATGAGCAGGAGCACTTCCTGATGTCAAAGGAAGAACTGGAGAATAAGATTGCTACATTTACTGGTGGACGTGCTGCTGAAGAGCTGATTTTCCACAGTGTTACAACTGGCGCATCGAATGATATCGAGCAGGCTACCAAGATTGCCAGAGGCATGATTTCACGCTATGGCATGAGCGATGAGTTCGATATGGTTGCGATGGAAAGTATGAGCAATCAGTATCTGGGCGGTGATTCAAGTCTTAGCTGCTCCTTTGAAACACAGACACTTCTGGATAAAAAGGTAGTAGAGCTGGTACGAAGACAGCATGAGAAGGCCTATAAGATTCTTGAGGATAATATTGAGAAGCTTCATGAACTGGCGAAATATCTGTATGAGCATGAAACAATCACAGGCGAGGAATTTATGAAGATTTTAAATGATCCGTCGAAGTCTCTTACGGCCAGTGCAGAGTAAAAAAAGCATTTTTGTATTATTTGACTGGATTCTGCGGCAATAAAGAGAACCACATTGCCGGATATATAAAATAAGGGACAGCAGAAAAGATCAGATGTCCTTTAAACAGATTTTGGTTATTTCCCTTGTCTGTTTAAAGAGTATCTGGTCAAACATCTGCTGTCTCTTGTGTTTTGAGGGAGATTCGGATATAATAACAAATATGGGCTGCAAAAGGGAGGAGTGTTTCCATGAATTGTCAGACAGCAGAGAGTATGGTAAACCGATACATTGAGCATGATTTATCTGTAGATGAACTGGAGAATTTTCTGGAACATGTGGAGAATTGTCCGTCCTGTTACGACGAGTTGGAAACTTATTTTATTGTTCATGCTGCCATGCAGCAGCTGGATGAGGAGAGCAGAGATTCCTCATTGGATCTTCGGGAGCTTCTGGAAGAAGATATTCGTAAATCCAAGCATTATATACTGAAGATGAGATTCCGCCGCGCGCTGAGTGGAATGGGATTCTGTGCGTTGATTGCCGGACTGGGTGGATTTTTGATTTATATTATTATGCAGGTATTATAGGAAACACGGTACAGGAGGCTTATATGTGTGAGAAAATTTTACTGATAGATGGTCACAGTATTTTAAACAGGGCATTTTACGGACTTCCGGATCTGACTAATTCAGAAGGTCTGCATACAGGTGCTGTTTATGGCTTTTTAAATATCCTGTTTAAAGTGCTGGGAGAAGAGAAACCGGAATATCTGGCAGTGGCATTTGACAGAAGTGAGCCGACTTTTCGCCATGCGAAATATCCGGAATATAAAGGTACACGTAAGCCCATGCCGCAGGAACTAAAGGAACAGATCCCGCTTTTGAGAGAGATGCTTGAAAAGATGGGAATCGCCACAGTTTCCCTTGCTGGTTTCGAAGCAGACGATATTCTTGGTACGCTGGCGAAAAAGGGTGAAGAAAAAGGCCTGGATGTAATCATTCTTTCCGGTGACCGTGATCTTTTACAGCTGGCGACTAAAAAAACTATGATCCGTCTGCCCAGGACTGCAAAAGGGCAGACTGTTATAGAAGACTATAAGGAAGACCAGGTGCAGGAACGTTATCTGGTTTCCCCTGCCCAGATTATAGAATTAAAGGCTCTTATGGGTGATCCTGCCGACAATATTCCTGGAATTCCAGGTGTGGGAGAGAAGACAGCTATCAGGCTGCTTGTAGAATATGGCTCCATAGAAAATGCTTTTTCCCATGTGGAAGAGATTTCACAAAAGCGGGCCAGAGAATCTTTGAGGGAAAATTACCAGATGGCCCAGCTGAGTAAGGAGCTTGCAACTATTTGTACAAACAGCCCCATAGAATTTGAACAGGAGAAATTCCAGTTAGGAAATATTTTTACAAAGGAAGCCTACGAGCTATGCAGAAAATTGGATTTCCGGAATTTTCTGATGAAATTTGATCCGGCTGAAGTGAATGAAAATACAATAGAACAGGATTTTTTCACCTGCAATGATCTGGAGGGCTGTGAGGCACTTTTTGAAAAAGCGGGACAGGCAGAAGCTGTGGGAATAGCGCTTCTCTGGGATAAAGAAGGTGTCTATGGAGCTGGTCTGGCATTAGGGGAAGATGAAATGTATTATGTTCCTGTGGAGGGAATGGTAACAGCAGCTTATTTAAGTGATAAGATCGGTAGGCTGGGGAAGTCTACCACAGTTTGTTCCATGGACGTAAAAACCATGCTCAAGCGTGCTGATCTAACACCCGATGCAAACGTATTTGACTGTGGCATTGCAGCTTATCTTCTGAATCCTTTGAAAAGTACTTATACTTATGAAGAGCTTGCAAAAGATTATCTGGATGGGAAGCTTCTTCCGGGAAAAGAAGAGCTTCTGGGAAAAATATCCCTGAAAAAGGCCTGGGAGGAGGATATGCCGGAACTGGAACATCTGGCATGCTATATGGCGTATACCGCTTTTGCCACCAGAGCCCCCTTGAAAGCGAAGCTTCAGGAAACAGGTATGTGGAAGGTATATACAGAGATTGAACTTCCTCTTGTATTTACGTTAGATTCCATGGAAAAATGGGGAATCGAAGTAAAAGGAGAAGAATTGAAAAATTATGGTGAAAAGCTGACTGTCCGCATTCATGAACTGGAAAAGCTGATCTGGCAGCAGGCAGGAGAAGAATTTAATATCAATTCTCCGAAACAGCTGGGTGTGATCCTTTTTGAAAAAATGGGACTTCCAGGAGGAAAGAAAACGAAGACCGGCTACTCCACATCCGCAGATATATTAGAGAAACTGGCATCAGAGAATCTGATCATAAATGATATTTTGGAATATCGTCAGCTTACAAAGCTGAAATCCACTTATGCAGACGGTCTTGGAGCCGTGATCGAGAAGGATGGAAGGATCCATTCCACTTTTAACCAGACCATAACTGCCACTGGCAGAATCAGCAGTACAGAGCCAAACCTTCAGAATATTCCGGTCCGCATGGAACTTGGAAGACTGATCCGCAAAGTGTTTGTACCGGAAGCTGGATTTGTATTCCTGGATGCTGATTACTCACAGATTGAGCTGCGTGTTCTTGCTCACATGTCCGGGGATGAGAAGCTGATCAAGGCTTACAGAGAGGCGGAAGATATTCACCGACTGACAGCGTCTCAGGTCTTTCATATTCCGCTTGAGGAGGTCACTCCTCTGCAAAGACGAAATGCCAAGGCGGTAAACTTTGGCATTGTATATGGCATCAGCTCTTTTGGTCTTAGCCAGGATCTTAGTATTACAAGAAAAGAGGCTGCCGCTTATATCCAGAAATATTTTGAAACCTATCCAAGCATAAAGGGATTTCTGGATGGACTTGTGGAGCAGGGAAAAGAAAAAGGCTATGTTTCCACTATGTTTGGCAGAAGAAGACCGGTTCCGGAACTGAAATCCAGCAATTTTATGCAGAGATCCTTTGGCGAGCGTGTTGCCATGAACTCGCCAATTCAGGGAACTGCTGCAGATATTATCAAAATTGCCATGAATCGTGTGTATAAACGTCTTTTGGATGAGAAACTGAGATCCAGACTGGTGCTTCAGGTCCACGATGAATTGCTGATCGAGACTTGGAAAGATGAAATCCCTCAGGTATCAAGAATTCTGGAAGAGGAAATGAAGGGTGCAGCCAATCTGGCAGTGGAGCTGGAAGTAGATATGCATCAGGGGAATAACTGGTACGAGGCAAAGTAGAAGCAGAACTATGTCTGGAATAAGATTTAGGAAGAAAATAGTTTGTACCTCATAATTACCAGGTGAAATCGAAGCAGTAAGGAATAGGAAAAATGAAGACAATTGGTATTACAGGAGGAGTTGGTGCCGGAAAAAGCACGGTGCTTGCTTATCTTGAGAAAAAATATAATGCTTTTGTTATACAGGCTGACGAAGTGGGACATATTGTGATGGCTCCGGGACAGGAATGTTATCAGCCAGTGATTGATCTATTTGGGAAAGATGTGATAAAAAACGATAAAACTATTGACCGGAAGAGGGTTTCCGATGTAGTATTTGAGCAACCGGATTTTTTGAGCCGCCTAAATGGAATAATTCATCCGGCTGTAAAAAGATATATCCTGAAAAGCCTGGAGGAACAGAAGAATAAGGGACGGAAGCTATGCATTGTGGAAGCTGCACTTTTTCTGGAAGAACATTACCAGGAGTTTTGTGATGAAGTATGGTATATTCATACAGATGAGGAAATCCGCATTCAGCGCCTGATGAAAAACCGAGGCTATACAAGGGAAAAATCTCTTGGAATTATCGGAAATCAGGCCAGCGAAGATTATTTTCGAGCCCATACAGATTTCGTTGTAGAAAATAACGGAAATGTGGAAAAAACCTGGAAGCAGATAGATGAAGGAGTAAGAAGAAATGAGACTTTGTAGCATTGCCAGTGGAAGCAGCGGAAACTGTATTTATGTGGGATCAGAAGAAACCCATGTTCTTGTAGATACAGGAATAAGCGGCAAAAGGATCGAGCAGGGACTGAACCAGCTGGAGCTTACTGGCAGGGACATTGACGCGATTCTGGTCACTCATGAGCATTCTGATCATATCAGCGGTCTGGGGGTGATGGCACGCAGATACCACATTCCGGTTTATACTACAGGTGGAACTGCAGATGCGATCAGCAGAATGAAGAATATGAAGAATTTTCCAGAAGACACTTTTCATGAGATTGTGGAGGATCAGGATTTTCATATCAGGGATCTGACCATTCATCCTTTTTCTATTCCACATGACGCAGCACAGCCGGTAGGATACCGGGTTGAGTGTGAAGACAAGGCAGTTGGAATCGCCACAGATCTTGGGAAATATAACGATTACATAGTAGATAATTTACAAAATCTGGATGCTCTTTTGCTGGAGGCAAATCATGATATCCGTATGCTTCAGGTGGGAAGTTATCCCTATTATCTGAAACAGCGTATCTTAGGCGACAGGGGACATCTTTCCAATGAAAATGCAGGAAAGCTGCTTTGCAGGCTTTTGCATGATGACATGAAAGCTGTTTTTCTTGGACATTTAAGCAAAGAAAACAACTATGAGGCTCTTGCCTATGAGACCGTGTGCTCAGAGGTAACCCTTGGAGATAATCCATATAGATCAAAAGATTTTCAGATTCAGGTTGCGAAACGGGACAGTATTTCAGATGTGGTTGTATTGTAGAAGAGATAATTTACAGTAAAGAAACAAAACTATATTTGAAATACAGGTTCAGTTTTTATATACAGTTCAGGGAAAACTTAAAGCTGTATTTTCCCTGGGACAGTCAAAATGGGCAGCAGACCCAAATACAGGAGGAGTATCATGAAAAAAACAATTATCACAGTAGTAGGAAATGACACCGTTGGTATTATTGCAAAGGTATGTACTTATCTTGCCCAGAATCAGGTTAACATTCTGGATATCTCCCAGACGATTGTACAGGGATATTTTAACATGATGATGGTTGCAGATACCAGTGCTTCAGACAAGGAAATTGCAACTCTTTCCAAAGAACTGGCTGCTCTCGGGGATGAGATCGGCGTAGTGATCCATTGTCAGCATGAGGATATTTTCAACGTAATGCATCGAATTTGAAATGAAAGTCCCATCCATCGGACTTTCATTTAACAAAAATGTCGCCTGTAGGTGATATATCCATAGAAAGGAATACGAATGCTATGATTAATATATTTGAGGTGAATGAGACCAACAAAATGATCGAGCAGGAGAATCTGGATGTGCGTACCATTACTCTTGGAATCAGCCTGCTGGATTGTATTGACAGCGATCTTGAGAAATTAAACGAAAAAATTTATAACAAAATTACCACATATGCCAAAGATCTGGTGGAAACTGGTGAGAAAATATCAGCACAGTACGGAATTCCAATTGTAAACAAACGAATTTCTGTTACACCAATCGGTCTGGTTGGGGGTGCTGCATGCAAAACTACAGATGATTTTGTAACAATAGCCAGGACCCTGGACAAAGCTGCAAAGCAGGTGGGGGTGAACTTTATCGGTGGATATACAGCTCTTGTAAGTAAGGGAATGACACCGGCAGAGGAGCTTCTGATCCGTTCTATTCCGCAGGCACTTGCCAGTACGGAGCGGGTATGCAGTTCTGTGAATGTTGGTTCCACAAAGACTGGAATCAATATGGATGCCGTGAAGCTTATGGGAGAGATTATTCTGGAAACAGCTCAGGCAACCAAAGAACAGGATTCCCTTGGCTGTGCCAAGCTGGTAGTATTCTGCAATGCGCCGGATGACAACCCCTTTATGGCAGGTGCTTTCCACGGTGTTACAGAAGCTGATAGTATTATTAATGTTGGTGTCAGCGGTCCGGGCGTTGTAAAAACCGCTCTGGAGAAAGTAAGAGGAGAGGATTTCGAAACTCTCTGCGAGATGATCAAACGAACTGCATTTAAGGTAACACGTGTTGGTCAGCTGGTTGCCAGGGAGGCTTCCAAGATGCTTGGCGTTCCATTTGGAATTGTGGATCTTTCCCTTGCGCCTACTCCTGCAATCGGTGACAGTGTGGCTGAGATCCTGGAAGAAATCGGTCTTGAAAGAGCCGGTGCACCCGGAACTACAGCAGCTCTTGCCCTGTTAAATGACCAGGTAAAAAAAGGTGGTGTAATGGCTTCCACAGCAGTTGGAGGCTTGAGTGGTGCATTTATTCCGGTCAGCGAGGATCAGGGAATGATCGATGCGGTAACAGCAGGTGCCCTTACCATTGAGAAATTAGAGGCTATGACCTGCGTATGCTCTGTGGGACTTGATATGATCGCAGTACCAGGTGATACGAAGGCATCCACCATTTCCGGCATTATTGCAGATGAAGCAGCAATTGGAATGGTGAACCAGAAAACAACAGCAGTCCGTCTGATCCCTGTTATCGGAAAAGGAGTAGGAGAGACAGTAGAATTCGGTGGTCTTCTTGGCTATGCACCAATCATGCCGGTAAACAATTTCTCCTGTGATGCGTTTGTGGCAAGAGGCGGAAGAATTCCGGCTCCGATCCATAGCTTTAAAAATTAAGGTTACTGGATGAATTTGCACTTGACATTCTTACATCACTGTGCTAAAGTATAAACCAGTTAAACCGATGAGAAAGAGTAGTAAATCAGATGTGACATTTAGTCATTATGAATAGATTGAATATTGACTTACCAGAGAGCGGAGGATGGTGTGATCTTCGTATGAAGCGGCTGATGGAATGGACTTTCGAGGGCGGCCCGAAATTATATTTCAGGAGAGTAGGCGCCGACGGGAACCGAACCCGTTACCAATCAGGAGTGTATGTTTGTACATGAGAAAGTGGACGATTTGTCAATTTGAGTGGCACCGCGATAATAAGATTTTATTACCGTCTCAAAGAGCAACAGGGAATGTTGTTTTTTGAAGACGGTTTTTTGATATCCATTTTACCACTCATTCTTTCTCGCAGACAAGATGCAGAAGATCGGCTTAGTTATCTTCTGGAGCCTGTTTGAAAATCATTTCCGTAAAGTGTGACACATATTATGCGGAAAGCCTTTTTTAACACGCTCCCGCCAATTTTAAGAGAGAGAGGAAAACACTATGAAAAAAAGAATGATCGCAATCGCAGCAGCAACAATGGCAACTATGATGATGGCAACACCTGTTCTTGCAGAGGACTACAAGATCGGTATCTGCAATTATGTAGATGACGCATCTCTGAACCAGATCGTAGACAATCTGGAAAGCCGCCTGAAAGAAATCGGTGATGAGAAGGGTGTAAACTTCAATATTTCCTATGACAACTGTAATGCAGATGCCAATGTTATGGAGCAGATTATTTCTGATTTCCAGGCAGACGGTGTAGACCTTATGGTTGGCGTTGCAACACCGGTAGCTATGCGTATGCAGGCAAGCACAGAAGGAACCGACACGCCGGTTGTATTCTCCGCAGTATCGGATCCGGTTGGTGCAGGTCTTGTAGAATCCCTGGAGGCACCTGGCGCAAACCTTACCGGAACAAGCGATTATCTGGATACTGCTTCCATTATGAAACTGATCGAAGCTGTTAATCCGGATACCAAGAAGATCGGACTTTTATATGATATCGGACAGGATTCCTCTACAGCAGCCATCGAGGCAGCAAAAGCTTACATGGATGAGAACGGAATCGAATATGTTGAGCGTACCGGAACCACTACAGATGAAGTTCAGCTTGCAGCAGATGCACTGGTTGCAGATGGTGTTGACGCAGTGTTTACCCCAACTGATAATACCATTATGACAGCAGAGCTTTCCATTTATGAGAAATTTATTGATGCAGGAATTCCGCATTACACTGGAGCTGATTCCTTTGCGTTAAATGGCGCTTTCGCAGGGTATGGTGTTGATTACGCAAATCTTGGAGCAAAAACAGCAGATATGGTTGCCGATATTCTTCTGAATGGTGCTGATCCGGCAACCACTCCTGTAGAAACCTTTGACAATGGTACTGCTACTGTAAACACAGAAACATGCGAAGGTCTCGGCCTTGATTTTGAAACTGTCAAAGCTGCTATGGAGCCGCTCTGCACACAGGTAAATGAGATCGTTACAGCAGAGAGCTTTAACGAACTGGAAACAAATTAACGATTAACCGGAGGAAATGATTGTGACACTGGCTACTGCACTCTCCTTAGGAGAAACTGCCCTGAAACTTGGACTGATCTGTTCCCTGACTGTCCTTGCATTGTTTTTAAGTTATTCCATGTTGAATGTCTGCGACCTTTCTACAGACGGCTGCTTTACATTAGGAGCCGCTGTAGGAGCCGCTGTGGCGGTCAGCGGACATCCTTTTTTATCAATACTAGCAGCAATGCTTGCCGGAATCTGTTCTGGTTTTGTAACCGGATTTTTGCAGACAAAAATGGGAGTAGACAGTCTGCTTGCGGGAATTATTGTGAATACAGGCTTGTATTCGATTAACATAGCAGTGATGGGAGGCTCTTCCCTGATCAACATGAACCGTACAGATACGGTGTTTTCCATGATGAAGGATGTTCTGGCAGATACCCCTCTGAAGGGAAGAACAGATATAATTGTTGCGCTGATCGCAGTAGCAGCAGTGGTTGCTTTTCTGGTGGTATTTTTAAAGACACGACTTGGCCTTGCAATCCGTGCTACAGGAAATAATGCAGATATGGTGAAGTCGTCGTCTATCAACCCGGTATTTACAACGATTATCGGACTTTGTATTGCAAACTCTTTTACAGCACTGTCCGGATGCCTTCTTTCCCAGTCCCAGAAATCTGTGGACATTAACATCGGTCAGGGAATGGTTACCATTGCGCTTGCATCCCTTCTGATCGGAGGAACAATTCTTGGAAAAGGCGGAATTTTTGTAAGAGCTGTGGGAATGGTATTGGGTTCTTTTGTTTTCCGACTGGTTTATACGGTGGCTTTAAGATTTAATATGCCGGCGTTTATGCTGAAACTGGTATCTTCTGTGATTGTTATTCTGGCAATTTCCGGTCCTTATCTGAAACGACAGTGGCCGCAGCTGAAAAGAAGAATGACGCACAAGAAGGGAGGAATCTGATCCATGTTAAAGCTTTCACATATTTCCAAAACCTTTAATCCTGGAACAGTAAATGAAAAAGTGGCAATCAGAGATCTGTCTCTGTATCTTGAAAAAGGCGATTTTGCAACAATTATCGGTTCCAACGGAGCTGGTAAATCTACTATGTTCAATGCCATCTGTGGAGATTTTCTCACAGATTCCGGATCTGTTGTTCTGGATGGAGAGGATATTACATTTCTGCCACAGCATGCCAGAGCAAAAAATATTGGAAGACTGTATCAGGATCCGATGCGGGGAACTGCTCCTGGAATGACGATTCTGGAGAACCTTGCGCTTGCTGCAGGTCAGGGAGGCTGGCTTTCCCGTATTTCCAAAAGTGATAAACAGCGTTTTCGTGAACAGCTTGCACTTCTGGATATTGGCCTTGAAGACCGCATGAACCATCCGGTGGGACTTCTATCAGGAGGTCAGAGACAGGCACTTACTCTTTTGATGGCAACTATGAATCCACCGAAACTGCTTCTTCTGGATGAGCATACAGCAGCTCTTGATCCGGGAACAGCCGAGAAGGTGCTGAACCTGACCAGCAGGATCGTGGAAGAACATCATCTGACCTGTCTGATGATCACCCACAATATGCAGTCTGCACTGGAACTTGGAAATCGTATTCTGATGATGGATTCCGGTGATATTGTTCTGGATATCAAGGAAGAGGAGAAAAAAGGTCTTACTGTGGAAGGGCTGCTTGACAAGTTTAAAGTTGGAGCAGGAAAGAAGCTGGATAATGACCGCATTCTTCTTTCTAATGAGTAAGATTGAGTAAGACGAAATGGATAAAAGTGAGCCCTAGCTATTGTACGGAATTGCAGTAGCCGGGGCTCTTTATGCAGTTGAGAATATTATACAATAATAATCTGTTGTCTGTATTCATGAACATAAGAAGTACTGTTTTTTTGTGCCAGAATGCTTTCGTAAAGATTGGATGCGAAAGTTGTTTTATTTAGTAAATCCATAGCTTGTGGTGCGTTTTCAAGCACTGCGGCAGCATCCGGCAGTTTGGTAAGCAGAGGAATGCTGCCACATTTTTTTATTTTGCCTAGAAGCGCAGAATTGTTTTTTCGAAATCCCAGAACCCGGGCATAGGGAATCTGCGCGGGCACACTCTGAATATGAAGAAGCATGTGAAGTAGTGCTCTCTGGATCCTGGTTCGTGTGATCTCCTTGGTTTTCAGAAGGTTGGCAAACTGGGAAAAGGTTTCATATTGATCCCGGCAGGAGAGAATCCTTCTGGCAAGAGCATGGGACATGTCCAGGTATGTGCACAGGCTTTCTTCTGTTTCTTGAAGAAGACAGTAACGGTAAAGCGTGTCCAGATCGTTTTCCAGAAGAAAACGATTTCCGGAAATTGCCTGTAAAAATAGTTCCAGGGAATTTGCTGGTAAAAATTTTTTTGCCATATCAGCAAGAAACGCAAAATTCTGTATTGCGGTTTCTGATGATTCAGATAAAAAGCAGTGGGAATGCTCAGTATTGGATGAGTCCCCTTTGGGTGGAGTATTGAAATCCAAAATGGCATTTCGAATAGCAGAAGCAGAAGGAAAGTGATTTTCAGACAGAGTATTTTCGTGATAATCATTTCCTTCCCGTTTAATGGAAACCGGTGAAATAGAGCTGTTTTCCCGTAGAATAGCTTTACAGTATTCAATTCCCAGAATATTATTGGGGGAAGAGAGCAATTGCTGGTATTTTTCTGATTCGGGAAAAACTGCAGAGAGAGCCATGCTTCTGGCCTTTGGAAAAGTCATTCCGTCTTTCAGATTCCGGCGAAGGGCGTCCTGAAAAGCTTCCGGCTCCTCTGCCAGGATTTTGGCC